>ENA-UOXP01000020-UOXP01000020.1-mixed-culture-metagenome-genome-assembly--contig:-NODE-20-length-133131-cov-29.044884_pt1 | contig 133131 bp, 123 predicted proteins | sample MGYA00238161_ERZ761639 | MGnify/ENA primary metagenome ERZ761639 (study PRJEB28913, sample SAMN08776760) | mixed culture metagenome | isolation source: Freshwater growth medium | place: USA...
CCGCCGAAGTGCGCCTGTACGACCGCCTGTTCAGCGACCCCCAGCCCGACGCCGGCGGCAAAGACTTCATTGAAGCGCTGAACCCGAACAGCTTGAAGGTGGTGACGGCCTATGTGGAACCGTCATTGGCTGCGGCGAAACCGGATGAGAAATTCCAGTTTGAGCGGTTTGGGTACTTTGTAGCGGATCGAGTGGATCATGCGGCGGGGAAGCCGGTTTTTAATCGGGTTACGGGGTTGAAGGACAGCTGGGGGAAGTAAAGCCGTACTGCCTAGAACAGAATACAAAAATGCCGGCACTCCCTATGGAGGGCCGGCATTTTTTTTGACTGTAAATGCACTCAATGACACTCAGTGCGACAACGCAACACCGTCAAATGCAATTAAAAGTAACGATGGATCTCACGCGCAAGCGCCTCAAGTGACAACGGCATTTCTCCACCATTGCCCAATGAATCTGCAGCATATTTTGCAAATTGCCCCTTTCTTTCGGGGATCATTTTATACTCAATTAGCCTCCGGACTTGAACATCATCCACTAGTTCATCGATTACTTTTGATAAAGTTTTTTCTTTGGTTAATAGTGAAAAGTTCTTCTCGATCAGTTCTTGCCCCCGCTCCTCAAGCCAACCTTTAAGCTCTGCGTGCTCCCAAGCCTCTCGGCCGCAAACCTCCTCGATTCCGAAAGGAATTTTTATTCCAGATGTCTTTACCTTTCGCACTTCATCATTTCCGTTAGATCTTCCCACAACAAAGCACTTTACGCGCCCCTGCCTCCCAATAGCTTCACATCGCGTTTGAATATTTGATACACCTTCGACACCAGCATCATCATCATCCAATACTGCTGCAGTTTTCGCTTGCAAGTCTGTCATTGCCGCCCTAGCAACACAGCATCCAGCCACCCAGTTCGCACCTCCATTTAACCCTTCTTTGGCTACGATTTCAAACGTAGCAGGCAATCCAAGCGACTTGAGCGCCGCCTCAATTATCTTTTTATCGCTACTCCCTTCGACATAGAGGGCTGGTTTATCCCGTACCAGCACGCTTGCCTTTAAGTCCTTAATCGCTTGAATTAGCTCATTTCGCTCATTCACAGCTCGTGCAAGATACGGCTCGACAAATGGCATGAGACCAAGGTGCGTATCAATGTCCTCAGGAGAGACGCTTTCAACAAAGCTAGTTTTCCCAACATCGCGAACCGCGATTGAGATAGAGCCAAATGCTTTAGCCATCCCATAAAATGCGGGTGAATGGGTACTGACCAATATCTGGACTGAGGCCGTGTAATCCTTAAACTCCTCCGCAACCTCAATTTGCTTAGCCAATTCCAGATTGTTCTCAGGCTCTTCAAATCCCCATACCGTTTCAGATGGTGGCTTTCCTTTCGAAGAGTTAACCTTTCTTTGGTCAGCCAAAAATTTTAAGATAAGTGGAACGTGCCGTCCTTGAACACCATCTCCTCGATATTGCAACGCAGTTCTAGCATGGCTATCGGCGGCATCGAAATCCAGCACCTCAAATAATTCCCCCAAATCCCTTGGCAAAGAAAACTCCGTTTTCAATTTGAGTAACCGCTGAGATTCCGACTCAATTTTCTTAACTTCTTTTCTTAGATCAGAAAGAAAAGAACTGGATGCACCTGTTAACTTCGGAGCAACCGTCGCCGCCAAAGTTGTGTACAGTCGTCGCTTCAAAATATCAAAAAAATGCTTTCCACGAATCGCAGGAACATATTCAAATGCAATATGGCGCACCCAATACTCAACCCTTGACCCTTTCGAAAATTTTGTACCATCTTTCTTGTAGACCTGATCAAAGTGCGGAGCTAAAGAATCTGCGCGGAAGTTCTTTTTCCAAATTACTGGACCACTATCAGAATAGTTCTTCGGAGGCGAGAACTCTATCTCAATTTCTATTTGCTTCGCCTTCTTTCCGATGACTTTTGCCTGCTGGCTAAAATCATTGGCAAAACTTAGTTGATGCCCGAGATCCGTCTGCCCATTGAAGAACAAATTCAATGCTCTGAGCAGATTACTCTTCCCAGAGTCATTTAGACCAACAAGAGCAGTGTAATCATCCAGCAGTACCTCGACATCTGCCAAAGAACGAAAATTAACCACCTTCACGCGCGTGATGTACATATGAATTTCCCCGTTTCTATTTATTTCAATACTTCAGCCAGAGCTGTCTATAACTTTTCTCTTTTTCCACTAAATTTCCCGAAGTTCATTTGTCAATCAAATAACCAGAAGCCAAAAGCTTTGTCAGCAATCCGTGTTCCAAACACCCCATCCCCACCCAACCCGATATTCGGGGTCGATATTCGGGGTCAGATATTCGGGGTCAGATTCCAATTCCTCTGATATTCGGGGTCAGATATTCGGGGTCACAGATATTCGGGGTCAGATTCCAATCCCTCTCACCCACCGAACAGCCCCGTACACCACTGCTGCTCGCACGGAATCCCGTCGCCATCCCCGTCCATTTCCATGCCCGGGCAGTTCTTCAGAAACAGCTTGGCCTCGCTGCAAGACGTCATCTGCCCGCAGTGTTTGCGGCCGTCGCACTGAAACGCGGGTGCCTTGAACTCGGGCGCGCTCGTTGTCGCCGGGCTCATCACGCTTTGTGGTGCGGTTTGCGGCCTTTCCGCCCGCTCGGCGTACTGCGCGTAGCCGTACCAACCAAGCCCGGCGACCAGCAGCAACACCACGAAGCGTGCGCCGAACGAGCTTCCCTCGTTGCGATGGTGTTCACGGCGGTTCTGGTGTCTGGCTTGCTCACCGGCATGGCGTGACAGCAACGAGCCAGCGGCGCCCGGTCGGCGCACCCGCACAGCCCGTTTGCGACCTTCCTTGTCCTGCTCCATCTCAAACGTCAGCCGCTCGCCGATTGCGGGTGTTCGGCCATCGCGAGGGAAGGCGGACACGTGCACAAACAGTTCCTGGTCGCCATGCTCGGCCACCACAAAGCCAAAGCCTCGCTCGGCGTTCCACTTCTTGAGCGTGCCGTTGAATTGGGTTTCCATGTGGGGTGCTGATGGCAGCGTGAATCAATCTCAGGCGGCAAAGCGGTCTGCAAACCGTCCGCCGCCGCTCAAACCAATCACCAACCGGTGCGTGGCCCGCGTAGCGCCCACATAAAACAGCTTGGCTTCTTCGCGCTCGTCTTCGCCTTTCGCGGGCATGTTGCCCGCGCCCACCAGTGCCACCACCGGGAACTCCAGCCCTTTGCTGGCGTGCATGGTCAGCACCTTGATGGTGTCGGCGGCGGGGTCGAAGCTGCCTGCGCCTTTGCGCACCTGGTGCGGCAGGCCGCGCTGGCGCAGCACGCCGGCGCATTCGTCCATCTCGCTGTAGTGCCGGCAGATGATGGCCATGTCGCCCCAGGCGTGGCCTTCCTGGTGGGCGGCACCCAGCAGCTCGGCCACGCGCGCGGCTTCGGCCCGCAGGCTGGGCAGGCGGATGATGAGCGGCGCTTCGCCGTCGCGCCCGCAGCTCACGGGCTTGAGCATGGGGATGCCGTCTTCGTCCTTGTCTTCGGCGGTCAGCAGGTCCGCAGCCACAAGGCTGGCGGTCTGCAAAATCTGCCGCGTGTTGCGGTAGTTGATCTTGAGGATGGTGGTGCGCCCCTGCGCCTGAATGCCCACGCTCTTGAAGCTGAACTGCTTGCTGCGGCTGCGCTCGTAAATGCTCTGCGCGTCGTCGTACAGCACCAGCAGGCTGTTGGTGGCGGGGTCCACCATCTGGGTGATGAGCTTGAGCCACTCGGGCGCAAAGTCGTGGCCTTCGTCAATGAGCACGGCCTGGTATTGCCCACTCGGAATCTGCTGGCGGTCCACGCCGTTGATGACGCGTTGCACCATGTCGGCCATCTTGGCGCCCACGGGCATGCGGGGGTCGGGCAGGGTCTGGCCAAAGGCCACCAGCTGGTCGCGGCACCACTTGTGAAAGTGCACGGCGTGCACGCGGTCGGCAATGCCTTTGGCGGCCATCACGCGGGCGAGCTGCTTGGCCAGCGGCTCGTTGTAGCAAAGCATGAGGATGGGTTTGCTCGCAGCGGTGCGTGCCTTGGCCAGGTGCTCGGCGCGGTAGCCGAGCAGCATGGTTTTGCCCGAGCCGGCCACACCGTGAATCACCCGGTGCCCGTCGCCCAGGCTGCGGGCCAGCTGCTCCTGCTGAATGTCCATCACCCGCATGACGCTCGGCATCTCGGCGGCCTCGTCGCTGTCGTCAAACAGGGCGCCTTGCACCTGCACGCGCACCTCGGGAAACATGATCCAGCGCACGCGGTCGAGCTGCGGCAGCGACATGACGTTGCCGAACGCGTGCGGAAACATGTTCCACAGGCGTTGCTGAAACTGCTCCGGGTCGGTGGACTCGGTCATCTCGTCGGAGCAGATGACGTAATGCGGCTCGATGGCCTCACCCAGCCCGGCCATTTCAAACTGTCTGCGCGTGATGCGGGTGAACACCACGCCGTGGCCCCACGGAAAAGCCAGCTTGCCCTGGTGGGGGCCGCTGGGCTGCACCAGCTGTTCGTCGCGCTCCAGCGCGTTGACCACTTGAATGGCGCAATGCCGCGCCTGCGCCAGCGGGTTGATGACCACCTTCACAGGCCCGTCAGGAATGATTTCCCAGGCCTGGCGCGTGGCGCTCTTGATGGTCTCCAGCTTCCAGTCTTTGGTTTCCAGAATCAGCAGCCCGCGGCGCGGATGCAGGATCACAAAGTCGGGGTGCGATTGTTTGGGGCCAACGGGCACGTCGTACCAAAGCAGGTAGTCGTCCTCTAACTTTTGCTCCAGCCGCTCGGCGAGGCGTTTCTCGCCGTTGGTCATGCGTGAAAGACAAGCGCCCAGTGCAGGTATGAGTGTGGCCATCTAGTTGTAAGTAATTGCGTCCCTGTCCGCATGATGCACGCAATCGAATCGAACGCAACCAAAGTCCGCCAATGCGTGCAACCTAAACTACAGGCACGCCTGATCACCACCTCTCCCAAGACTTCGCCCCCATGCTCGCCAACCTCACCCCCTTCCTCCTCCACTGGGCCATCACCGCCCTCGCCCTGTGGGTGGCGAGCCATTTGTTCAAGGGCATCCGGTTCGGCAGCACCTCGGCGCTGGTGGTCTCGGCCCTGCTGCTGGGGCTGGCCAATGCGGTGGTGAGGCCGCTGCTGGTGGTGCTCACGCTGCCCTTGACGCTGCTGAGCTTTGGCCTGTTCCTGCTGGTGATCAACGCGCTGATGCTGTTGCTGGTGGCCAGGCTGGTGGACGGCTTCAAGGTCGACGGGTTCTGGACCGCGTTTTGGGCCAGCCTGTTCATCTCGCTGCTCAGCCTGGTGCTCGGCGCTTTCGTGCTGGGCGGCTCGCCCGAGTTCACCATCGAGACCAGCCCGGCACCGGGGTCGGTGTGGTTGTGAGTCGGTACCGGTCCACGCAGACCTGAAGGCGAAAATTGTTTCTCATACTTGACAAAATGGTCGTTTTGATCAGAATGAGAAACAAATGCCGGCCCACGCACCGCTCCCTTCAGACCAAAGTACAGCCCAGCTGCAAGCCTTGGGCGAGCAGGTTCGTGCGCGCCGCAAAGCCTTGCGGGTGAGCAGCACCGCAGCGGCAGAGGCGGCGGGCATGTCGCGGGTGACGTTGCACCGCATCGAGAAGGGCGAGCCGTCGGTGACCGGCGGCGCCTGGGCCAACGCGATGGCGGCGCTGGGCATGACGCTGCTGGCCCGAAACACAGAGGACGCCCAAGCCACAGGAACGAGCCCGGCCGACCTCAACGAGTGGATACCGGTGCGTGTGCGCCTGGCGGACTACCCGCAGTTGAAAGCCTTGGCCTGGCAGGTGCACGGCACCGACACGCTCACGCCCATGGAGGCACTGGGCATCTACGAACGCAATGCGCGCCATCTGGACACCGCAGCCATGTCGGTCGCTGAGCAGGCGCTGTTGCAGGCGTTGCGAACGGGTCTGGGGGGTGGCGCGTCGGTGGGCATGTCTGATGTTTGAGCGGCCACACCACCAGCGCATCGCGCATGTGCTGGCCGCGCTGGACGGCGATGCGCTACGCCACCACGGTTGCCTGTTTGGCGGTTGCACCTGCATCGCCCTGCGCTATGGCGAGTACCGCGAATCGGTGGATATCGACTTTCTGGTGTCCGACGCTGCGGGCTACCGGGAACTGCGCCAGTTGCTCACCGGCCCGGCTGGGCTCAACGCCTTGGTGCGCCCAGGTGCCCAGCCGCTGACGATGCTGCGCGAAGTGCGCGCCGATCAGTACGGCTTGCGCACGACGGTGCAAATGGACGGCGAGGCCATCAAGTTCGAGATCGTTCGCGAGGCACGTATGGAGCTGGAAACGCCGGCCAACGACGATGTGGTGTGTGGTGTCCACACCCTCACGCCGCTGGACATGGCAGCGTCCAAACTGCTGGCCAATTCAGACCGCTGGGCAGACGACAGCGTGTTCAGCCGGGACGTGATCGACCTGGCCATGATGGGCCTGCCCTTGCCCCTGCAACGCCGGGCTCTTGCCAAGGCCGAAAAGGCCTATGGCCCAGCGGTGGCGCGGGACCTCACCAAGGCCATTGACCGCCTGCAAGAGCGCCAAGGCTGGCTGGAGCGATGCATGAAGGCCATGGCCATGACGCTGCCCAAGGCGGTGCTCTGGCAGAAGATTCGCTCGCTGCGCAAGCTGCTCAAACCGGTCTGAACCCGGCCCGCTGGCCTCTCAGATCAGGCGGCGTCGGCCTCGGGCAGTTTCGCAATCACCTTGATCTCGAATTCAAAGCCGTAGAGCCAGGTCACGCCCACGCCGGTGAGCGTGGGGTACGGCGCGTCGCCCCAGTGTCTGGTGAGCTCGGTCCAGATGGTTTCAAACCTGGGCTCGGGGTCGACGATGAACACGGTCACGTCGACCACGTCCTTGAACGTGCAGCCGGCGGCCGAGAGGATGGCGTTCAGGTTGTCGAACGCCAGCCGCACCTGGGCTTGCAGATCTGGCTCGGGTGAACCATCGGGGCGGCTGCCCACCTGGCCCGAGACGAACAGAAAACCGTTGGACCGGATCGCGGGCGAGTAGCGGTTTTTTTCATACAGCGCCTGGCGCCCGGCGGGAAAAACAACATCACGTGCAGACATGGAAAACCTCTTGAAAGTGGTGGGAATGGGTGGACTCTAGGCACCGGCGGCCCGGGGATAAACAGGCAAGTCGCACAATGACTGTTTGAGATTCCCAAACAATCAACCCGGCGCGAGGAGCCGCAATGGACCGTTTCGACGCACTGCAAGCCTTTGCCCGCGTGGCGGAGGCCGGCAGCTTCACCAAGGCGGCGCAGACGCTGCACATGAGCAAGACCACGGTGACGCAACTGGTGCAGCAGCTCGAAGCGCGGCTGCGCGTGAAGCTGCTGAACCGCACCACGCGGCAGGTGAAGATCACCGCCGACGGCGCCGCTTACTACGAGCGTGTGGTGCGCCTGCTGGCCGACATGGAAGACGCGGACACCAGCCTGTCCAGCGCCCTGGCGGCCCCCAAAGGCCGGCTGCGGGTGGACGTGCCCAGTCCGCTGGCCCGGCTGATCCTCATGCCGGCGCTTCCTGCGTTCCACGAGCGTTACCCGGAGATCCAGCTGCACATGGGCGTGAGCGACCGGGTGGTGGACCTGATCGGCGACAACGTGGACTGCGTGCTGCGCGGCGGTGAAGTGACCGACCCGTCGCTGGTGGTGCGCCATGTGGGCGATTTGCAGCTCGGCGTGTACGCCGCGCCCAGCTACCTGCAACGCGCGGGCACACCACAGCACCCGGGCGAACTCGATGACACGCACCACCGCACCGTGGGGTTCATGCGTTCACGCAGCGGCAAGGTGGCGCCCATCGTCATGCAGCGCGATGGCGAACAACTGGAAGTGCAAGGCCGCCACGTGGTGGCGGTGGACGACGGCAACGCCTACCTGGCCGCCGGCGTGGCGGGCCTGGGCGTGCTCTGGCTGCCGCAGTACATGGCGAACGAACATGCTGCGCGCGGCGAGCTGGTGCCGCTGTTCGACGGCTGGCAGTTCGACCCGATGCCGATGTACGTGGCCTTCCCTCCCAACCGGCATGTGAGTGCGAAACTGCGGGCCTTCATCGACTGGGTGGTGGAGCTGATGGCGGTGCATGCGCCGCTGGCTTCGCGGCCGGGGAAACCCAACTCTTGAACAGCACCATGGACGCCACCGAATCCGCCGCCCTGACCGCCCTGTTGCGCACGCAGCCCGTGGCCGCCCTGGCCACACTGCACAAGGGCGCACCGGCCGTGTCCATGGTGCCGTTCGCGCTGCTGCCTGATGGCTCGGGTTTCGTCATCCATGTGAGCCGGCTGGCCACCCACACGCAAGACATGATCCAGAACCCGGCCGTGGCGCTGCTGGTGATGGCGCCCGCGGCCGCTGCGGAATCACCGCTGGCCTTGCCCCGGGCCAGCGTGCAAGGCAAGGCGCACCCTTGCCCGCCCGAGTCGCCCGGGTACGGGCAGGCGCGCCAGGCCTACCTGGCCAAACTGCCCGACGCAGAACCGCTGTTTTCGTTCGGGGATTTTTCGCTCTTCGTCATCGAGCCGGAATCGCTGCGCTCCGTGGCGGGGTTTGGGCGGGCCGCGTCGCTGGTGGGTGAGCGCATGCGGGCGGTATTGAACCCGCACGATTGAGCCTGCCGCCCACGTTGGATACGTCGAACGTATGTCGAGCAACTTTACAGAGGTTGCAAGTTCAACAGGCAGAACGCTCAACATGTTGATGGATATCAACAACTTGTGTGAATGAATCTTTCTGGCATGACTAATGCTTTTGATTTGCTTGTATGTAGAACATGGTTGTACATACCCGAAGCAGTCATTTGATTCACACAACAAAGGAAACACCTTGAAAGCAAAAAACTTCGCAATGGCAGCTGCGCTGGCGATGGCGGCCCTTTCAGCCACCGCAGCCCCGGTGACCGTGAACCTGAGTTCAGGCGGCACGAACACAGGCGGCAGTTACGGCAACGTGCGCACGTTCACCATGGGCGGCGTCACCGTCACGGCCAGCGCATGGTCGCTCACTGGCGGCGGCTCCAACACGATCTTTGAAACCTCCAGGCTCGGCCAGTACTCCACCGGACTCGGCATTTGCAACCGCGACGAAGGCGGCAGCAACTGCGGCTCTCCCGAACACCAGGTCAGCAACAACGATTCCCTGGATTTCGTGCTGTTCCAGTTCAGCGCAGCCGTGGACCCCACGAGCGTGACCATCGACCCCTACGGCACCCACGACCGCGACGTGAGCTACTGGACGGGCACCACCGCCAATGTGCTGAGCCTTGCCGGAAAGAGCTTGGCCGAACTGGCCGCGCTCGGTTTCGGCAGCCGCACGGACGACAACGACAGCGCCAGCAGCAACGCCCGCTCTGTGAGCATCACCAGCGGCCTGGTCAACAGCCTGCTGTTTGGCGCCTCCGCCCTGGCGAGCGACCGCGACGACCTGTTCAAGATCGCCGCGCTCAAGTTCGACTACACCCCACGCACCCCGCCCACCGACGTGCCTGAGCCAGGCAGCCTGGCGCTGATCGCCCTGGCACTCGGTGGCCTGGGTCTGGCCCGCCGCCGCCGCGCAGCCTGAGTTTTCGCTTCGCCGGCCATGCCGGCGCCAGTGAGCCCACCTTGAACAAGGGGCGCCAATCGACAGGTTGGCGCCCCTTGTGCCGTTTTGGCGCCCGCTGTGAAGCAAGGCAAACTCTCGCCCACCATGGCCCGCCGCCCCCACCACCACGTCTACGTGATCGAGCTGTCCCAAGACGTGCTGCTCGAGCCCCGCTTCCGCAAGAACAACCCGGGCTATGTGGACGGCAAGCCCTGTGTGTATGTGGGCATGACCGGGCTGGACCCGGACGTGCGCTTCGACAAGCACAAGGCCGGCATCCAGTCGAACGCGTATGTGATGAAGTACGGGCTGCGCCTGTTGCCCGATCTGTACGAGGGCTTCAACCCGATGAAGTACGCGGACGCGGTGGACAAGGAGATCGAGGTCGGCATCGACCTGCGCTCGGCCGGCTTCGGGGTCTGGCAGGCCTGAGGCTGCGGCGGCTCAGTTGGTGGCGCCGGCGCCCAGCGTGGCGTCTTTCTCCACCTGCAGTGCGCAGCGCAGCGCCACCCGCAGGCCACGCACGATGTCCTCCAGCGGCATGTTGGGTGCGCCCTGCTCCGGCAGCCAGGGCACGTGGATGAAACCACCTCGCGTGTGTTTCAGTTCGCGCCGCGTGGCCAGCGTGTGCATGAGTCCGTAAAACACGTGGTTGCAGACAAAGGTGCCGGCGGTTTGCGACACCTCGGCGCTCACACCTTCGGCCTGCAGCGCGGCCAGCATGGCCTTGATGGGCAGGCTGGTGAAGTAGGCCGCCGGGGCCCCTGGCTTCACTGGCGTGTCCACCGGCTGACCGCCCGCGTTGTCGGCAATGGGTGCGTCGTTCACGTTGATGGCCACGCGCTCCAGCGACAGTGCGCTGCGCCTGCCGGCCTGGCCCACACACACCACCAGCGCGGGCCGGTGTTGTGTCAGCAGTACGTTCAGTTCCTTCAACGAGGCGTCGAACACGGTGGGCAGCTGCGCGGCCACCACGGTGTGTCCGAGGATCTGGCGGCGGTGCAAGGCTTGCACAGCGAGCCAGCTGGGGTTGAGCGTCGCGCCGCCGAAGGCGTCAAAACCGGTGAGCAGGATCTTCTGTGTCATGTGTCATGTGTCATGTGTCGATGCGTCGAGGTCAGCCACGCAGCGCGCCGGGCGCCAGGTCTTGCAGCGAGTGCGGCCCGATGGCCGCGCGGATCAGCCGCAGCGTGGGGTGGCCCACGGCGGCGGTCATGCGACGCACCTGCCGGTTGCGCCCTTCGGTGATCACCAGCTCCAGCCAGCTGGTGGGAATGGACTGGCGAAAGCGCACGGGAGGGTCGCGCTCCCACAGCGGCGAGGGCTCGGGCATGCTGCGCGCGCGTGCGGGGCGCGTGGGGCCGTCGTTGAGTTGCACCCCCTGGCGCAGCGCTTCCAAAGCAGCCTCGTCGGGCACACCTTCCACCTGCACCCAGTAGGTTTTTTCCATCTTGTGGCGCGGGTCGCTGATGCGGGCCTGCAGCTGGCCGTCGTTGGTGAGCAGCAGCAGGCCTTCGCTGTCGGCATCGAGCCGGCCGGCCACGTACACGCCGGGGATGTCGATGAAGTCCTTGAGCCCGCGCCAGCGGCCCTCGGGCGTGAACTGGCTCAACACGCCATAGGGCTTGTTGAAGCAGATCAGGCGGGCAGCGGACGCTTCTGGCATGGGCAACACGTCAGCGGCGCTCAAGGCCGGGCAATGCGCTGGCGGATGTCGCGCAGCTTGGCCTGCAGGCGTCGCTGGTGTTCGGGGCCCGTGCGCACCAACATCTTTCGCCCCGCCGACATCGACTCCAGCGCCGGATCGGCGAATTCGTAACGCACCCAGGGCCTCGTTGACGGCACCTCGCCCTTCACCTGCACCAATGTGACGGCCGGCGGCGCGCCGGGCACCGGTGTGGCAATCAGGTGGTCGAGCACCTGCACCAGGCGGTCGTTGAAGTACCGGCCCGGAAAGCCCAGCTCTTCATAGGCCTGCTGAAACAGGAGGTAGAGCCGGCGGTACAGCGCCACGGCCTGTGCGGTGTCGACCGCATCGATCATCTGCACCAGCGGCGTGTAGCGGCGCTGGTTGTCGGGGTGAATGGTTTCCACGCCGTCGCTGCCGCGCTGAACGCTGAAACGCTCGGGCGTGGGATTGACGGGCCAGACCCTGGAAGGCGCCTGTTCGCGCGCCAGGTTGTCCACCGTGGCCACCGTACGGCGCACAAAACCGTCGAGCTGCAGGAAATTCAGGACGTTCTTGCGCGTGAGCAGATCGTTCAGCAGCTCACCCACGAGCTGATCGGAATCCGCCAACGCAGGGAAGCTCGCGGCGGCCACGGCAGCATCGGGCGCCGGGGGGTCGATGGGGTGCTGGATGGCAGGAGCCGATGGCAACAGCGGCGCGGGCGTTGCGTCGGGCGCCGAGGCCACAGGCTCAACCACCGGCTCAGGTGCCGGCCGGGGTTTGAATTGCTGCCAGCCGAAGTAGCCGGCAACGAGCACCACCGCGAGCACCAGCACCGTGATGAAGCGAGCGGGCGTTCGTGGTGTGCGCGGGATGTGGGGGTTGGGATCGTTCATGCCTCGTCACCTGGGGTGGTTTGGGAGGCTACTCATGCTACACCGCTCGACGGTGCGGACGTCTCATGTCCCTGAGCGGCGAGGGCGCGCAATCGCTGGTGGGGCTCATCTTCGCGGTCCAGCACCACGCTGCGTTTGGCGCTGAGGTAGTGGGTGGTGAACACGTCGAGCCAGGCGGCCAGGCTTTCGGCGGCGTGGGTTTCGCCGGCCAGCGCCAGACACAGCGCCGCCACCTCCGAGGTGCAGAAGTGGCTCTCGCGCGCGGATCGGCGCAGCCGGTAGTTGGACACCTCGTCGGGGTGCAGGCTGAGCACGGGCAGCGCGTCCAGATACGGGCTCTTGCGGAACATCTTGCGGGCTTCGGACCAGGTGCCGTCGAGCAACACGAACAGCGGCTTCTTGCCACCCTCCCCGTCGGGCGGCAGCGCGGTCACCACCCGCTCGGGCGGCACGAACTCGCCCGGAAACACCAGCACGGGCTGCCACTGCGGATCGGCCAGCAGGGCCAGCAGGCCCGGGTCCACCGCGGTGCGCGACCAGCCGAAAGCCCAGGTGTCGGCCACCACGTCGGCCACGAGCCAGCCGGTGTTGCTGGGCTTGAGCGCTTCGATGTCGCCCATGACCAGGCACATGCCGGCGCGCGTGGCCACCTGCGGGCGCAGGGCGCACACACAATGGCTCGCCACCAGGCGGCAACCGGCGCAGCGACCGCCGCCCGAGCCGCGCGCCACAAAGGGCTTGGCGCTGGCGGCCAGGCGCGTCAAACGCAGGCGTGACACGGCATGGTCGGGCGTGGCGGCCTGGGCCGGGGTGATCACAAGGTTCATGGGTGGGACTGTAGGCGCATCGTTCACCGGGGCTCGCGGGTGGCGTGTGCGAGACACACGCACCGGGCAATACACCGCCCGGGTATGCAGCGTGACAAATGTCGCAGGGTTTTCGTGCCCGGCCCACCACAATCCGCCGCATGCCCGTTTCTGAAATCGCAATCTGGTCGGCAATGCTGGGAGGCTTGTTGACACTGGCGGCCGTCGCGCTGGGCGACGCTCTGACCAGCCGTTCCATTGCGTCGGTGCGCAATGTGCTGTTCCTGCTGATCGCCGGCACCAGCTGTGTGGTCATGACAGGCTTGCCCGAGGTCTTCTTTCCTGCGCTGCCCGATCGCCTGATGATGGTGCTCAAGGCGGGCCTGGGGCCGCTGGCCGGCGCCATGGGCTTGTATTACCTGAGCAACTGGCTGGGCGGGGTGCGCGAAGACTCGCTGGTGCACCGCTTCACGGTGATGGGTGGCGCGGTGCTGTTGCTGGCCGCGCTGGCGCTCGCGGCCGTGGCCACCCGGGTGGCGCCGACCAACTTTCGCGACCTGCTCGTGCTGGCCGCCGCGGTGAACATGGTGCCGGTGCTGCTGGCCCTGCTGGCGGTGCGCCGCGCCCACCAGCTGGGCGACCCGCTGGCGCGCTGGATGTCGGTGGGCATCGTCTGCCTGGCGGCCACCACCGCGGGGCTGTATGCACGCGGTCTGAGCCTGCCCGGCCTGGGCCTGGGCACGTGGCTGGCCACCGCAGTGTTCACGGTGGCCTACTTCCTCATTGCCTCGGTGCTGGCCTTGCTGCGCAACCAGCACAACCGCCAGCTCGCGCGCCTGTCCCGCCTGAACCAGGGCGCCGAACCGGCCACCGGCCTGCCCACCGGCGCGGCCTTGCTCACCGAGGTGGAACACGTGTTCTGGCGCACGGCGCGCCGTGGCGGTGTCTGCACCGTGGTGTGCATGCACATCAGCAACCTGTACGAGCTCACCGACTCCCCCGGCCAGGGCACCGAGCACCAGATCCTCACCACGCTGGCGGCCCGTGTGCGGCGCGCGGCGGGCTTCCGCTGTGTGGTGGGCCTGTACCACCCGCGCTGTTTCGTGGTGGTGATCACCAGCGACAAGCTCACCGAAGCCACACTGGAAGTGGTCACCCGTCTGCGCGCCACCGTGCCCATGCCCTTGACCGTGATGGACGCCAAGCAGGCCTACCTGCCGTTCGCGCCGCAGGTGGGCATGGGCGTGGTCACGCTGGAGCCCGACGGCGTCACGCCGATGGAGGTGATCAACCAGGCCGAGCGGCGCGCACTCGCGTCCGTGGGCGAGCAGCACCCGATGTCGGAACACGACATCGCCACCACACCGGCCGCGCTCGAATGAGCGTTGCCGCACAGAAGCGCTTCACCCATAAGTTTTCACGCGTTCCAGCGCGTTAGGCCAAAGCAACTCCACCTGTTGCCAGGCCTGCACGGTCAGCCGGCCAGGCGTCGGTTTCGTCGGTCTGCGGCGCCGCCGGGTCCAGGTTCAGGGCACGATGCACAGGCATGCCAAAAGAACAGGACTTCCAGCGCAAGGCGACACCGCCGTCACGCAAACCCAGCCGTCGCAAACACGACCCCATGCTGATCAACGGGGTGAGCGCCTTGCTGGCGGGTGGTGGTTTGTGGGTGCTGTCGCTGGTGATGGACCACCAGGCCAACTTCAAGGTCGCGGCCAGGGCCTTGCTGGCGCCTGCCTGGATGGCGCTGGCATTGGGTGCGGCGCTGCTGCTGCTGCACATGGTGATCAAGCGGCGCACGCGGTTCGAGGCGGCCATGCTGTTGCGCCAGCACTCCACCTTTCACGAACCCATGCCGCCAGTGCTCGCCACGCCCAGGCGCGAAGTGCGGCGGCAAACGTCGCGCAAGAAGCACCCGACCCCGGTCAGCGTCGACTGAGCGCGCGTCAACCCCTCACTTCTGGATCGGATTCGCCGTGAGCAGCGCGGCCGAATAGGCCCGCATGAACTCGCGCGCCTTCTCCGGGTGGGGCGCCGTGAGCCAGGCGCTGTAGGCGCCCTCGTTCAGGATCGCCGGCATGCGCTTTTCGCTGCCGGGCTGGCCGTAGCGGTGCATCAGCGCGTGCGCGTTGGCGTTCACCGTGAGCAGGCAGAAGCTCACGATCTCCTCGTCGCCCGCGCCCTTCCAGCGCTCCCACAAACCCGCCACGCCCATGGGCTTGCCGTCCACCCGCGTTATGCGCGTGGGCACCGGCTTGCCGCTGCGCAGGTCGTCTTCCTGAAACGACATCATGGGCACGATGCAGCGCTGCGCGCCCAGCCAGGCGTCGCGGAAATTGTTGGAGGTGGTCACGATCTCGCAGCGCGCGTTGACCAGCTTGGTCGAACGCAGCTTGGCGTCCGACGCCGACTTGACCCAGGTGGGCACCAGGCCGAACTGGCCGCTGGCGAGTTCAAGCCCGGGTTGGGCAGGCTCGGCGCCTTCGGCCACGGGCCCGGTGGCCTCGAGCCGCACAAACACGCCCGGCTTGCGCGGCCACACGTCGCGCCCGGCGGGTGTGTCGGGCGCGGGCACGTTGAAGGCGTCGGGGTACAGGTGGGCGAGCTGGAGGCTCTCGTATTGGGTGCTCATCGGGTCATGCTAGCTGATGGGGGCCGCGCACGCGCCCGGGGTGGCGGTGCGGTGCGTGTGTGGCCACATGCGCGGGTTCCTGTTCAAAGCGCGAGGCCAGTGGAAACAGCCGCTGCAACACCGCACGCACCTTGGCCAGCCGGGGGTCGTGGCCGTGGGCGTCGTCGGTGGTGTCGTTGATGCAGAAAAAATCCAGCGTGCCGGCGGCATCGATCAAGGCGTCGAGCTGTTGCGCCTGGTCGTCGCAGCCGGTCGTCACATGCAGGTGTGCGCTTTCGCGCATGCGAAGCTGGCCGAGCGCGAGCGCCCGACGCAGCACGAAGTCCGACACCAGCGTGGGGCTGGCCCAGGTGCGGAAGGTGGTGGAGCGCACGCGTTCGAACAGTTCGGACGCATCAAGCTCGGCGGCTTGCAGCAGCGACTTGAGCAAGGGCCGTGGCGAATGGGCAAAGGTGCGCGGCGTGTGCAAGTAGTCCGGCCGCCGGCTCAGCCACTGGGCAGACAGGCGACTGGCGTTCTCCAGCGCGTTCTCATCCGGGCGCAGCGCGGTGCCTTCAACCACGGGGTCGTCGGACCAGGTGGCAAACACACCGCCGGACCAGAACCAGTCATCGACCCGCACCGGTGCGCCGAAGAACACGTCGTCGTTGAAATAAAAGAAGCGCTCCGACAAACCCGGGATGCGGTGCACGTACGACTCGATGTGGGCCGAATCGAACGTGGGCAACTGGCTGGCGGGAATCAGCTCGCGGTGGTCCACCAGCGTGAGGTGCGGGGAAGGCCGCAACCACGAAGGCGTCTGCCCGTCGGTGACGACGAACACGTGGCCGTGCCCGGGGAAATGGCGCTCCAGCGCGCGCAGGCTGTAGCGCAGTTCGTCGTTGTCGCGAAAACGCCCTTCCACGTTGCCATACAGCGCCATGGCGCCCGGGTCGATGGCGCCGTGGTGTCGCGCAGCCTCGTGGCGACGGGCGCGCCACCGAGGATCGTTGCCGTCGACCCAGAGGTAGACGATGTCGATGCGGGCTTCGGGGGCATCGGGAAAAGCGGAGGCTGCTGGCATGGGAATGGCGTGCATGAAGGAGACGCACGGAAGGACCCACGCGAGAACGAGGGCGGACTCTAGCACGCACCTTTGCCTTGGACGGGCACCCGTCGGATGGCCCGAAAGACCCGCACATTCCCCGGGTCAGTGCCGATCGGCGCGGTGTTGCATCAGGCCCGGGATTTTTCCCAGGCAATGCCTGCACCACAATGCAGCCATGACCGCACTGCCCTCCAGCCCCGCCGCCGACCGCAACAAGCAGCCGATCCTCGAAACCTTGCAGCGGGTGCTGCCCGAGCGCGGCATGGCGCTGGAAATCGCCTCCGGCACCGGCCAGCACGCCACCTGGTTCGCCGCCGGCCTGCCGGGCTGGCAGTGGCAGCCCACCGACCTGCAGGCCAGCGCCATGGCCACCATCGCCGCCTGGACCGAACAATCGGGAGTGCGCAACGTGCTGCCTCCCATGCGGCTGGACGTGACCTCGGCGCAGTGGCCCGACGAAGGTGATCTGTTCGGCGAGGCCTTCGGCGAGACCTTCGATGCGGTCTACTGCGCCAACATGCTGCACATCGCGCCCTGGACCGCGTGCATCGGCCTCATGCAGGGAGCGGCCCGGGTGCTCACGCCCGATGGCCTGCTGGTGACCTACGGCCCTTACCTGGAAGACGGTGTGCCCACCTCGCCCGGCAACCTCGCGTTTGACGAGAGCCTGCGCGACACCCACCCCGAGTGGGGCATCCGCCAGTTGTCCGCTGTGGCAGCAGAGGCGAAACGGGCAGGTCTGCACCTGCGCGAACGCCACGCCATGCCGGCCAACAACCTGCTGCTGGTGTGGGGCCGGGAACCACCAGCCCCGGTCTGAGCTCCATCTTCCCTTGCCATCCACTCCCGACACCCATGCTCAAAAACCTCAAAGACCTGTTCGACAACCTGGCTGCCAGCCTCACCGCGCCAGCGGGCGCGCTGCTGCCGGAAGAGCACACGCACACGCTTCAACTCTCCACAGCTGTTTTGCTGGTGGAGGTGATGCGCGCCGAACCCGCCCTGAAGGACAGCGAGCGCGACGCGGTCATCTCCGCGCTGCGGCGCAAGTTCGCCCTGAGCGACGACGAGCTCGACCGGTTGATGGAGCTGGCCCACGAGACCGCCCGCACCGCCTACGACTACCAGCGCTTCACCGGCCTGATGAACGAGCGCTTCAGCCAGGAAGAAAAAATCAGCGTGGTCGAGGCCATGTGGGAAGTCGCCTTTGCCGACCAGCACCTGGACGCCAACGAGCACCACGTGATCAGCAAGGTGGCCGGACTGCTGCACGTGACCCACGGGGAATACATCGCCGCCAAGCTGCACGCCCAGGCCGCGGCGCAGGGCTGATGCCCCGCACGCCCCACACAAGCCGCTACCGAACTTTGCCTGCCTCGCGCGGCGCGTTCACCAATCAGAGACATGGCGGGGACAACATGAAGTCTCACCAACCCCAAGGAGTCCACTCCATGAAACCCCGAAACCTCGTTGTCTACGCCATCGCCGCCGCCACGCTGAGCATCAGCTCCCTGTCCTTCGCACAGGGCAACCCCCACGGCGGACGCTTTGAAGCTCCCACGATGCACCGGGTGGACGATCGGCGCGACGACCGCCGGGATTTCCGCGAAGACCGCCGCGACGACCGGCGCGATTTCCGCCAGGAGCGTCGCGAAGACCGCCGCGATTTCAAGCACGATCGCCGCGCCGACCGCCACGACCACCGCCATGGCGCCCAGGTGCGCTACTACCATGCCCGCGGTCCGCAATTTCAGCGCGGACGCTACATCCCCGCCGAGTACCGCAACCGCCAGTACGTTGTGGTGAACCCGCACCAGCACCGCCTGTACGCGCCACCGCGTGGTCAACAGTGGGTGCAGGTCGGCAGTGACTACGTGCTGGTCGCCGTTGCCACCGGCCTCATCGTCAACCTGTTGCTGAACAACTGACCTCGCTCCGACCGAATGGAGCCCCGGGCGCAGCGCACCCTCTGACCAGGGCGCTGCGCCTTTTCATTGGAGGGTGAGGTCTGCGATGATCCTTGCCCTGGCCCACACCGCACTGCCCACCATGAAACTTCGATACCTCGCCCTGCCCTTGTTTGCCTCGCTGGCCCTGCTGTCGGCCTGTTCCAAGGAAGACGCCGGCGCCCCGGCGGCCAGCGCACCCGCAGCCGCCGCCAACACCACCCCGATCGCAGCCGCGCAGGCCATGGACGTGCTCGCCGCGCAGGGCAAGGGGTTTGCCGCCGGCAAGATCCTCAGCACCAACGCCGTGTATGTGTTGTTCGATCCGCAGTGCCCGCACTGCGCGCGCCTGTGGGAGGCGTCCATGCCGCTGCACACCAGCGTCAAGTTTGTCTGGTTGCCGGTGGCCATCATGAACGCCAAGAGCGCGCCGCAAGGCGCGGCGATCATGACCGCCACCAACCCGGTGCAGGCCATGGCGGCGCACGAAACCTCGCTGCTCGCCGGCAGCGGTGGCACCGCGGCCTCGGCCGACATCGCGCCCGACGTGCTGGCCGCCATCAAGACCAACACCGAGCTGCTGGAGCGCCTGGGCGCCGCCTCGGTGCCTTACATCGTGGCGCGCCACCAGCGAAGCAACCAGGTGGTGATGCAGGCCGGCGCCAACGACACCCAGGCCCTGGCCACTTTCCTCGGCCTGGGACAGCCTTGAAGCGCGGTTTTGTGGCTTACCATCGCGCAGTCGAGCCGCCTTCGCGGCTGTTAAACGGAGACCCCCATGGGCAAAGAACAGCGCAACGAAAAACTGTCCAAAAAACCCAAAAAAGACACCTCCGCGCCCAAGGGCCCGGCCACGTCCGACCGGCCCATGCCGCCCGTGACGGCGGTGCTGCCGCGCGGCAAGGACAAGAACAAGTGAGCCTGGCATGAAGGCCACCTGGAACGGCGCCGTGATCGCCGAGAGCGACGACACCGTGGTGCTGGAAGGCAACCACTACTTTCCCGAGAGTTCGCTCAACCGCGATCACGTGACCTTCAGCAACCACCGCACCAGCTGCCCATGGAAGGGCCAGGCGAGCTACTACTCGCTGCTGGTCAACGGTGAGCTCAACACCGACGCGGCCTGGTACTACCCGGACCCGAAGCCCGAAGCGGAAGAAATCCGCGGGCGCGTGGCGTTCTGGAAAGGCGTGAAGGTCGCACCCTGACCTCTCGCAAGCCGGGGTCGCAATGACCCCGGCCGGCGCTGGGCGACTGCCCACGCGCCCACGCTCCGCGACGTATCCTGAGTGGCACAACCACCACCCCAGGAGACACGCATGACTTTCGCCCCCCGCACTGCGCAAATTGGCCTGTTGGCCGCAGCCCTGCTCGTGCTCACCGGCTGCGCGCGCCACGACCACGCCGCCATGCATGCCATGCACCACGGCGGCATGATGACCAGTGCCGCGCCCACCGCCCCGGTCAGCATGACCCAGAGCACGCCCACGTTGGGCTCGGGTTACAAGAAGGTGGCTGCAGCGCCCGAGGCCAAGGTCTATTTCGCCAACCTGCGCAACGGCGCCACCGTCACCAGTCCGGTGAAGGTCGTGTTCGGACTCAGCGGCATGGGTGTGGCCCCGGCCGGTGTCGAAAAAGCCGGCACCGGCCACCACCACCTGCTGATCGACGTGGCGGCGGTGGACGCCAACGCACCCCTGCCGGCCAACGACCAGTACCGCCACTTCGGTTTGGGCCAGACCGAGACCAGCGTGGAGCTCAAGCCCGGCACGCACACACTGCAACTCATCGTGGCCGACCAGAACCACATCCCTCATCACCCGGTGGTGATCAGCGAGCGCATCACCATCACGGTGAAATGACCGGGCGCCTGCCCATGCGTGGGTGGCTCGGGCTGGTGCCCGGCCTGCTCCCGGCCTGGGCTATGGCCATGGGTTTGTCGGTGGAGCCCGCCGATGCGTCCTGCGCGCCGACCATCACACCGCCGCCCGCACCGGTTGAGGCGTCCAGCCGCTTGCCCGACAGCCAGGCGGTGGCGGGCTCGAAAGACATCGCCTGGGTCTGGCTGGGCTCGCCCACCCGGCGCTATCCGCACGGCGCCCTCGGCTCACCGGTGCACGCAGGCAGTGTTCACGTGCTGACCCGGACACCTCCCGGCTTGATGGCGACGGTGGAACTGTCCCTGCCGGTGCACCGCGTCTTCGAGGACCGGGTACCCCGCCTCGTGGACCTCGATGGCGACGGCCGCGACGAGATCGTGCTGGTCGAAGCCGATGCCCTGAGGGGAGCTGCGCTGGTGGTGCTGGGGCTGGCGCAGCGCGATGGGCAAACCAGGCTGGTGGAACGCGCCCGGGGACCCCACGCCGGCTCGACGTTCCGCTGGTTGAACCCGGTGGGTTTTGCCGACTTCGACGGTGACGGCCGGCTGGACGTGGCCAGCGTGACCACGCCCCACATCGGCGGCGTGCTCACGCTGCACCACCTGCAACCCCCGGCCCTCGTGCCGTACGCCCGCGCGCTCGACGTGTCCAACCACCGCATGGGCGCGCTGGAGCAGCAACTGGCAGTGATCGTGCAGCAGCCCGGCTTTCGACCCACCATCGTCGTGCCCGACATGGCGCGCCAGGCCTTGCACGCCCTGCGCTGGGAAGCCCCCGGGCAGTGGCATGAGCTGGCCGACCTCCAGCCCTTGCCCGGAACCGTCGAGCGGCTCACACCCAGAGCCGACGGCGCCTGCGCCTGGCTGTCCGATGGCCGCGTCCTGAAGATCACCCTGCGGCCTTGACGACACCCCTGCCAAGCCGGGTTCAGGCGGCCTGCGCGCCGAGCTTCCTGAGTTTGTTCAACCAACGCGCCACGCCCGCCGAGCCCAGGCCCTCCACCGAGCCCACCAGCGTTTCGTGGATGGGGGCAAATCCCACAAACCCCAGGATGTTGCGCTCCAGCGATTTGACGCTGTGCGCGCGAAAGTACCAGCGGTAGGCCAGCGCCGGCATGCCCATGGTCACCACCACGCGTGCCGAGCGCCCGCTCAGCGGTTTGCGGCCGAAGGGCTTGGGGCCCTCGGGGCCGACCGCAAAACCCGGGCGTGCCACCTGTTCCAGAAACGCCTTGAGCAGCGCGGGCATGTCGCCCAGCCAGAGCGGAAAAAAGATCACCACGTGTTCGGCCCAGGCGATACCGTCCTGCGCGGGCTGCAGCGTGGGTGGCAGGGCGCCGTGGTTCCAGGCCTCGGCGGTCTTGAGCCAGGGGAAGTCGATGGCGCCCACGGCGATGCGACGCACCTCATGCCCTGCAGCCGAGGCGCCATCGGCATACGCGTCGACCAGCGCGTGGTTGAGGCGCCCGGCGCCCGGGTCGGGGTGGCCTTCAATCAGCAGGATGCGGCGAGAGGCGGTGACGGGGAGTGGCATGGCGGACTCCATCGAACGGGGGAGTGCCATGGTGGCGCGCCAGCGCCGGGTTGGACTTGACGCGGATCAAGTCCACCAACACCTCAGCGCCGGTCGGGCTTGCGCACCTTGGGTTTGTTGGCGCGCTCTTTTTTCTTGTTCTGGCGCTCGGCGTCGGCCAGCTGGCCGGCGGCAAGCCACTGGAGAAACTGCTCCGGGGTTTCGAGTGTGATGCGACCGAGCACGCCGCTGCGGAAGTCGGCGATCAGCAGCTCGGCCACTTTCTGCCAGTGGATGCTGCCACCCGTGCCGATGGCACCGCGCTTGCGCGCGATGGCGGCCATGAGTTCTTCGTCGGGCAGGCTGGCCACGGTGTCCATCGGCAGACCAAGCTTGTAGCGCGCTTCGAGCTGGGCACCGTAACTGACTTTGAGTTTGGACAGCAATTCCAGCGCCACCTCCTGGTCGTCGTAGGCGTTGCGGCCCACCGCGCCGCTGGCGGCGAGGTTGTAGCCGCTCTCGGGCACCACGATGCGCGGCCACAGCATGCCGGGAGTGTCGAACAGGTAGAAGTCGTCGGCCAGCACCAGGCGTTGTTCGGTGCGTGTGATGCCGGCCTCGTCACCGGTCTTGGCCGAGCGTTTGCCCAGCAGGGTGTTGATCAGCGTGCTCTTGCCCACGTTGGGGATGCCGCAGATGAGCACGCGCATGGGTTTGACCATGCCGCCGCGCAAGGGCGCGAGTTCGAAGCACGAGGCGATGATGGCGCGCGCCGGCGCGGTGATGCTGGCGTCGAGCGAGATGGCGCGGGTGTTGGGCTGGGCGTTGTAGTGGGCCAGCCAGAGCGCGGTGCGCGCGGGGTCGGCCATGTCCTGCTTGTTGACCACCTTGAGCGCGGGCCGCCCGGCCGTGAGCTCGGCCAGCAGCGGGTTGGCACTCGACCCCGGCAGGCGCGCGTCGAGCATCTCGATCACGACGTCGATGTCCTTCACCCGCTCGGTGATGGCCTTGCGCGTGAGGTGCATGTGCCCGGGGAACCACTGGATGCTCATGGGAAAACGGTCTCGAAGAGAGGTGGGGAGCGGGGATTGTGCCTTGGTGTAACTCCCGGGGGCCGCATGGCGGGCGCGTCCCTACAATGAATTTCCACCACAACACCCCCCGAGGAGACCCATGGCCATCACCGTCAAAATCGATCTGGGCTACGAATTCGACGTCAAGGCCCAGGCGGCCGAGGTCTTCGAGGTGCTCTCCAACGTGCCCGAATCGGTCAGCCATTTCCCCAAGGTCGAGCAGCTCACCGACCTGGGTGGTGGCGTGTACCAGTGGGAGATGGAGAAGGTCGGCACCGCGCAGGTGAACATCCAGACCATCTACGCCAGCAAGTACGTCAGCGACAAGGCCAAGGGGACCGTGAAGTGGACACCGGTCAAGGGCGTGGGCAACGCGCTGGTGGGCGGCCACTGGAAGATCGTGGACAACAAGAAGTCCACCAACGTGACCCTGGCGATTCAGGGCGAGATCGAAGTGCCGCTGCCTGGCTTGATGAAGATGGTGGTGGCGCCGGTCGTTGAAGGCGAGTTTGAAAAACTGGTCGAAAAATACATCGACAACCTCATCAAACGCTTCGGCGGTGAAAGCTAGGAACACCCCCCGCCGCGCTCACGCGCGACCCCCCTTCAAGGGGGGCGCTGCCTGCGGCCCGGCAAAGCCGGTTCCTCGGCAGCTCTGGTCAACTTCCCCTCAGGCGCTGAGCGTCTGCTTGAAAAACGCCATGGTGCGGTCCCACGACAACTTCGCGGCGGCCGCATCAAAACGCGGCGTGGTGTCGTTGTTGAAGCCGTGCTGCGTGCCCGGGTACTGGTGGGCCGTGTAGCGCACACCGGCCGCCTTGAGCGCCGCCTCGTAGGCCGGCCAGGCGGCATTGATGCGTTCGTCGACCGCGGCGAAATGGATCAACAGCGGCGCCTTGACCTTGGCCGCGTCCTCCACCGGCGGGTGGTTGCCGTAGTAAGGCACGGCCGCGGCCAGATCGGGCAGTTGTGTGGCCAGCATGTGGGCGATGCCACCGCCATAACAAAAGCCCACCACACCCACACGGCCGTTGCTGTCGGAGCGGGCCTTGAGCGTGGCCGCAGCGGCCAACATGTCCTGGCGGGTCTTGACCTGGTCGAGCGTGGCGAACAGCGTGCGCGCCTTGTCTTCGTCACCCGGGTAACCACCCAGCGGCGTGAGCGCATCGGGGGCGAGGGCCAGATATCCGTCGAGCGCAATGCGGCGCGTGATGTCTTCGATGTGCGGGTTCAGGCCACGGTTTTCGTGGATCACGAGCACGCTGGGCAGCTTGCCGGTGGCGTTGGCCGGTTTGGCCACATAGGCCTTGATGGTGCCGTGGCCCGCCGGTGAGGGCACGTCCACCACCGCGGTCTTCAGTCGCGCATCGTCTTTGGGCACCATCTGCGCCGCCGCAAAGTTGGGGCTCAGCGCTGCAAGCAGGCCCGCGGCGGTCATGCCGCCCACGGCGAACTTGCTGGCGCGGTCGAGGAATCCCCGCCGGTCCAGATCGCCGTGCACGTAGGCGTCAAACAGGATCAGCAGTTCTTGATCGAAGTCGGCGGCAGTGAGGCGGGGCATGGTGTCTCCTGAGGCAAAGCGTGCAGGATAGACGCGACCCGCGCCAACCGAGCGCAATCACCACCGGGGAGTGCGGGTCTTGAGGTGCCACCGGGCAGCGCGCCGCTGCCCTGGCCTCAGGCGGTCACGGCGATGGGCTGTGCCTGTGGCCGGCCCAGACGGGCAGGCGAAACGTATTCCTGCCGGTAGATCTCGAACGGCATGGTGTCCGCCGCTTCGATGGCGCGCTGGTCCTCCACCGACTTGGCCGCCATGGCCTCGAAGCGGGCCTGCTGCTTGGTGCTCCATTCAAGCCCGAGCAGGTGCTGGTGCGTCACCCGCGATTGCGCACGCGCAAAGCCCACGAACGAATCGTCGTGGTGCGTGTGCATGGCCTCGAGCACACGGGCCGAAGGCAGCAGCTCGGGCGACCGCAGGTGGGCGATGGCCAGTGCCACGGCGTTGGCGTGGTCGATGCCGCCGTGCGCGAGGTCCAGCGACTCGGCGATGGGCACCAGCTCGGCCAGGATATCGTCGGCCCACTGCATGAGCGGCACGGCCACACCGTTGCGCAGGAGGGTCAGGCCGGGCTCACGACCGCGCGCAGCGGTGAGGTGCTGGTTGTGCGCGAGTTCGTGGATTTCGGCCGGCGTGTCGGGCGGGCTGTCCGACAGCATGCAATGCAGCAGGAACACGTCGAGAAAACGCAGCGTGGAGGCACCGATGCCGATGGGCTCGAACGGGTTGAGGTCCATCAAACGCACCTCGATGTACTCCACACCGCGTTCGCGCAGCGCGTGCAGCGGGCGCTCGCCGGGGTAGATCACGCGCTTGGGGCGGATGGTGCCGTAGAACTCGTTCTCGATCTGCAGCAAGGTGGTGGCGAGCTGGTTGTAGTCGCCGCCCGGGTTGCGGATGCCCAGGGCTTCGTACGCGGGCCACGGGCGCGTGAGCGCATCGTGCAGCGAGGCGGCATAACCTTCCAGGCCGTTGTAGCTCACGGCCAGCGTGGCCTGCGCTTCGCTTTGGTAACCCAGACGACCCATGCGCAGCGAGGTGCCGTGCGGCATGTAGAGCGTGCGCTCGCTGAGCTTCTGCAGTTCGTGTTCACGGCCTTCGACAAACGACGAACACACCGCGGGCGATGCACCGAACAGCGTGAGCAGCAGAAAGGCATGGCGGCGGAAATTGCGGATGGTGGCGAAGTACTCGTCGCTGCTCACACCGGGCAGCGACCAGTTGTAGTGGATGCCCGAAATCGTCTGCATGCGCCGGCCATAGCGGTGGCCCAGGCCCATGCGGTACACGCTCTTGGCTCGGCCGACGTTGGACGAGCCGTAACGTCCCAGCGGGATGGTCTCGTCGGTGGGCAGGCCACACGGCATGCTGGAGGCCCACATCATTTCTTCGCCCACGGCGCGCAGGCTGCGCACGGTGTACTGGTGCACCTCGGTGAGTTCGGCCAGGCACGATTCGACCGATTCGTGCACGCCGGTGATGAGCTCGAGCTGCGACTCGCTGTAGTCGGTGGTGATGTTGGGGTGGGTCAGTGCACTGCCCAGGGCCGCCGGGTGCGGCGTGAGCGCCAGCTTGCCATCGGGCTGGGCGCGCAGGCTCTCTTTTTCAAGGCCGCGGCGCATGCCGCGCAGGCGCTCACCCGAGAGGGCGTCCAGCCGGTGATTCAGAGAGGTCATACAGGGGTCGTGTTGCAGGTCCGGGGGGCGGAAGTTAACACGGCTGCGCCATTTCTGCTGGCCGCACCTGGATCGGCTCTGTGGTACGCAGGGACGGGCCTTGCGCCCGCTGCAGCCAGGCCTCGACGTGCTGTGGATCGTTCAACAATCGCAGGTCGTCGTAGGCCTGCCGCGCTTCGGGGTAACGCTTGCGCAGGTAGTTGAGCCATTGTTTGAGGCGACCGGCGCGGTGTCGGCGCTCCACGCGCGCGCTCACCTGTTGCCAGAAGATCTGCATGAGCGGAGGCAACACCTCCCACGGCACATTGCCGTGACCCTTGATGGCCAGGGCCAGGCCGGGGTCGGTGACCATGCCGCGCCCGATCATGAGGTGTTCGCAACCGGTGACTTCGCGGCAGCGCACGGCGTCGGCCACGGTCCAGATCTCGCCGTTGGCAATCACCGGCAGGCGCAGGTGGGGCGGCAAGGATTCGCGCACCTCGGCCAACCGGTCCCAGTAAGCCGGCGGCCGGTACCCGTGGGCCTTGGTGCGCGCGTGGATCACGAGCTCGTCGGCGCCGGCTTCGGCGATGGCGTGCGCACAGTCCTCGGCGCGCGCATCGTCGTTGAAGCCCAGGCGCATCTTGGCCGACACGGGCACGTGCGCCGGCACGGCGCGGCGCACCGCAGCCACGATGCGGCCGATGAGGTCGGGCTCGTCGAGCAGCACGGCGCCGCCGCGGCTCTGGTTGACGGTTTTGGCGGGGCAGCCAAAGTTGAGGTCGATGCCGTGCGGGCCGAGACCGGCGAGTCGCTCCGCGTTCTCGGCCAGGCAGCTGGGGTCGGAGCCCAGCAGTTGCGCCCGCACCGGCACGCCGGCGCGGGTGCGGCCGCCGTTGAGCAGCTCCGGCACCACGCGCACGAACACGCGCTCGGGCAAGAGCATGTCGGTGACGCGGATGAATTCGCTCACGCAGCGGTCGATGCCACCGGTGCGCGTGAGCACATCGCGCAGGGTGGCGTCGAGCAAACCTTCCATGGGGGCGAGCAACAGCATGGGGGTATTGTCCTTTGCTTGGACAATGCGTTTCATGGCTTGTTTTCTTTCTCCGGCGGGTCCGGTCATCGGCGACCGGGCGGAACGCCTCCGCGAATGTCCCCCGACCCGGCTGCGCCGGGTCTCCTCCTTGACTTCGCTGCGCCGTTCCACCCGATCGCCGATGACCTCGTTGGTGCGAGGACGGTTGGTGCGTGACCATCGTTGCAGCTCGCGGGCGCATGGCGCTCTGCGCAGCGGCGTAGAGGAGGAGAGGCGGCGCAGCCGCCTCGGGGGACAGCCGCGGAGCAGAGCGCCGTGCGTCCGCGAGCCCGCGAGGTCGTTGTGAGCCATGTCTCCCTGGTCCACGAAGACCCACATGTCCTGGTATTCAACAAACCCGATGGGCTGCTGGCCGTCCCGGGCAGAGGCCCAGACAAACAGGACTGCCTGAGCACCAGAGCCCAAGCCCGCTGGCCCGACGCCCTCGTGGTGCACCGGCTCGACATGGCCACCTCCGGCCTCGTGGTCATGGCCAGAGGCATCGATGCACAACGCACACTGAGCCTCGCGTTTGAAGAACGCCGCGTGCACAAACGCTATACCGCCGTCGTCGCCGGTGAACTCGTCAACACCCAACCCGACAACGGCTGGAACACCATCGACCTGCCGCTGATGGCCGACTGGCCCAACCGGCCCATGCAGAAGGTGGACCACGAACACGGCAAACCCAGCACCACCCGCTGGCGCATCGCCCCGGGCCACACAGCATCCGGCACCACCCGGCTCGAACTCGAACCCGTGACCGGACGCACACACCAGCTGCGCGTGCACCTGCAAGCCCTTGGATACCCCATGGTTGGTGATGCGTTGTACGCTGCGCCCGACGCCGTTGCCATGGCCAGCCGCCTGCTGCTGCACGCGCACTGGCTCTCGCTGCCGCACCCCGTCCACGGCCAGACCCTGGAATTCCACAGCCCCTGCCCTTTCTGAACACACCATGACGCCTCAACACCTCACCATCCTCACCGGCGCCTCGCGCGGCATGGGACTGGCCATGGCCCGTCAGCTGCTCGACCCCACACGCCACCTCCTGTGCATCTCGCGCCAGGTCAACGACGAACTGGCGGCAGAAGCCAAAGCCCTCGGCGCCCCGCTCACCCAGTGGTCGCAAGACCTCGCCGACACCACCGGTGCGGCCAACCGCCTGCAGGCCTTTCTGGAGAGCCAGCCCGCCAACACCTGGGTCAGCGCCACGCTGATCAACAACGCCGGCGTGATCCCGCGCATCGGCCCGCTGGATCAGTGCCCGCCCGACGATCTGGCCAACGCACTGCGTGTGGGTCTTGAAGCGCCCATGCAACTCACCGCCGCCTTTTTGCGCGCCACCACTGCGTGGGTGGAGGCGGGCTGGCGCGGGCCGCGCAAGGTGCTCAACATTTCCTCGGGCCTGGGCCGCAGCGCCATGGCCGCACAAGCCCCTTACTGCGCCGCCAAGGCCGGCATGGACCACTTCACCCGCTGCAGCGCGCTCGACGAAGCCCACCGCGAGCACGGCGCGCGGCTGGTTTCGCTGGCGCCCGGCGTGATCGACACCGACATGCAGGTGCAACTGCGCGCGGGCGACCCGGCGGCCTTTCCCGACCGCAGCCGCTTTGTGGAACTCCAGCGCCAGGGCCAGCTCACATCGCCCACCGAAGCCGCTGCCCGCGTGCTCGCCTTTCTGGCCCGTGTCGATTTCGGCGACCAACCGGTGGCCGATGTGCGCGGCTGAGTCCTTGTTCAACCGGAACACCCCATGAACCGACGCGAATTTGCCCTGTCCACCACCTTGAGCCTGGGTGCCATCGCCTTGCCCACCCGCGCCCAGACCCCGGGCTTCTGGGACCTGCTGCGCGAAGGCGGCTGCGTGGTGCTCATGCGCCATGCACAAACCGAACCGGGTGTGGGCGACCCACCCAACTTCACGCTCGGCCAGTGCAGCACACAGCGCAATCTGAGCGAGGCCGGCCGCCAGCAGGCCCGGCGTGTGGGAGCGGCTTTCACACGCGAGCGGGTCAAGCTCGACCAGGTGCGCTCCAGCGCCTGGTGCCGCTGTGTCGACACCGCCCTGCTCGCCTTTGGCCAGAACACCGTGTGGACGCCGCTCAACTCGTTCTTCGGCAGCAGCGGTGGCCCGGACCAGAGCCAGGACGTGTTGCGCGACGTGCAGGGCTGGAGGGCGCCGCGCAACCTCATGCTGGTGACGCACCAGGTGAACGTGACCGCGCTCACCGGCGAGTACCTGGCGATGGGCGAAATTCTCGTCACCCGCCCCACGCCGGCCGCAGGCGGGGAGCCGGGGCGCTTGCGTGTGTTGGCCCGCCAGACCTTCTGACGCCGATACCGGTCACAGTTGTCGGTGGGGCCACGAGGCTACGATAGTGACCCCCCAACCACGAGGAGACCTCCCATGAGCAGAGAAGTTGTTGTTGTCAGCGCCGTGCGCACCGCCATTGGCACCTTCGGCGGCAGCCTGAAAGACCAGGCCCCCACCGAGCTCGGCGCGCTGGTCGTGCGCGAATCGCTGGCCCGCGCCGGTGTGGACGGCCAGGACGTGGGGCACGTGGTGTTCGGCCACGTGGTCAACACCGAACCCAAGGACATGTACCTCTCGCGGGTGGCCGCCATCCACGGCGGCTGCGCCGAGGGCACGCCCGCGTTCAACGTCAACCGCCTGTGCGGTTCGGGCCTGCAGGCCATCGTCTCGGCATCCCAGAGCATCCTGCTCGGCGACACCGACGTGGCCATCGGCGGTGGCGCCGAAAACATGAGCCGCGCACCCTTCGCCAGCCTGAACATGCGATGGGGCGCCCGCATGGGCGACACCAAGATGGTCGACATGATGGTCGGCGCGCTGCACGACCCCTTCCACACCATCCACATGGGCGTGACGGCCGAGAACATCGCCGCCAAGTGGGGCATCACCCGCGAAGACCAGGACCAGCTCGCGGTGGAGAGCCACAACCGCGCGCAGCGCGCCACCGCTGAGGGTCGCTTCAAGGACCAGATCGTTCCGGTGGTCCTCAAGAGCCGCAAGGGCGACGTGTCCTGGGCGACCGACGAACACTTCCGCGCCGACTGCACGATGGACGACCTGGGCAAGTTGAAGCCGGTGTTCCTGAAAGAAAACGGCACCGTGACCGCCGGCAACGCCTCGGGACTGAACGACGCGGCCGCGGCCGTGGTGCTGATGGAAGCCGGTGCCGCCAAGGCGCGCGGCGCCAAGCCGCTGGCGCGCCTGGTGGCCTACGCGCACGCCGGCGTGGACCCCAAGTACATGGGCATCGGCCCGGTGCCGGCCACGAAGATTGCGCTGGAAAAAGCCGGCCTGACCGTGAACGACCTGGACGTGATCGAAGCCAACGAAGCGTTTGCCGCGCAAGCCTGTGCCGTCACGCGCGACCTCGGCCTGGACCCCGCCAAGGTCAACCCCAACGGCTCGGGCATTTCGCTGGGCCACCCCATCGGCGCCACCGGCGCGCTGATCACGGTCAAGGCCATCCACGAGCTGCACCGCGTGCAGGGCCGCTATGCGCTGGTGACGATGTGCATTGGCGGCGGCCAGGGAATTGCAGCGATCTTCGAGCGGATCTGAAGGCCGGGCGGCAGAATGTCTGCCATGCCCGAACACGCCCTCGCTCCACCCCGGCCCTGGGCACCCGCCCTGGCCGAACTCGAACACGGCCTGCTGCAGCGCGACGTGGCCGCCCGTGCGCTGCTGCTGGCCGCGCTGGCCGGTGAACATGTGCTGCTGCTCGGTCCGCCGGGCACCGCCAAGAGCGAACTCGCGCGCCGGCTGCAGCGTCTGCTGCCCGGCGCGCATTACTTCGAGCGCCTGCTCACCCGCTTCACCGTGCCCGAAGAGCTCTTCGGCCCGCTGTCGCTGCGCGCCCTCGAAGACGACCGCTACGAGCGCCTGACCGAGGGCTACTTGCCCAGCGCCGAGGTGGCGTTTCTGGACGAGGTGTTCAAGGCCAACTCGGCCATCCTCAACACCTTGCTGGGCCTGCTGCATGAGCGCCAGTTCGACAACGGCAGCCAGCGCCTGCCGGCGCCGCTGGTGTGCCTGGTGGGCGCCAGCAACGAGCAGCCGCAGGATGAGAGCCTGCTCGCGTTTTACGACCGCTTTCTGCTGCGCGTGCCGGTGCAGCCGGTGGACGACGCGCACTTTGCCGCACTGTTGCAAACCAGCGTGGCCAGCGCCGGCGCACCCCCGGCCGAAACGCTGATCGATCGGCACCGGCTTGATGCCCTGCGCGCGCAGGCATCGCACACCACCTTGGGCGACTCCGTGCTCGGGCTGTTGCTGCAGGCGCGGCAACACGCCACGCACACAAGCCAGTCCGTGTCGGACCGACGCTGGCGCCAGCTCGTGGAGCTGCTGAAACTGCAGGCCGCCAGCCGAGGCACTCCCGAGGTGTCCGACTGGGACCTGTGGCTGCTGCCCTTTGTGCTCGCGGCCGATCCGTCACACGTGCCCGGCTGGACCGACTTCTTCATGCACCGCGTGGCGCAGACCGCCCCGCTTGCGCTGGACGGACTGGAGCGCGCGGTCAACGCGTTTGAACAGCAGCTCGACATCGAGCGCCGCGCCCCGGCCGATGCGCAGGACGACAGCGCGGGCAAGGTGGCCCTGGCCCGGTCCATCGCCGGCCCCACCGCGGGCGAGAGCGAGATGGTGCGCATCACCAGCGAGCGAGCGCACAGACGCTACAGCCCGGTGCACATCGAGGCGCGCGTGGCGCAGACCGACGAACTGCTCGAGCGCCTGGGAGCGCTGCACAGCGAGCTGGTGGCCGTGGCGCACGCGGTGCTGGAGCCCGCGCGCTCACACGACTGGCTGCCACCGTCGTGGCTGGCGCAGATCGAATCGGTGCACCTGGGCCGCTGCGAGCACCTGGCTGCGCTGCTGGCGCAACTGCGCGTCACCCGCAGCGGTTTCGCGGACCTGCCGGTGGACACAGTGCTCACGGATCGGCCTGCGCCATTGACCTGGCAAGAGGCCTGATCGATTCGAGGGCACGATGGTGTCAGCTCCCTCAACGCCCTACCACCACCTCGAGACCCTGCCGCGCGAGCTGTGGCGATGGGCCGTGGTGTGCAGCAGTGGCCAGCCCGCCGCGCGCCTGCCCCACATGGCGCGCTGGATGACCGCGCTGATGGCCGGCGCCCTGCCCGACACCACCGACGACTTTGGCGACGCCCCCGCCACGCAGTCCCTGCGCCCCTTGCTGCTGGAACTGGAACTGCTGACCCTCACCCAGGGCAGCGCGCCGCTCACACGGCAGGTGATGCAGAGCCTGCTGTGGCACCTGGACAGCCTGGTCGACCGCCCGCCCGGCGAACCACGCGACCAGGCCATCGCACGCATGCGGGCCGAATTCCGCGACAGCTGGGACGTGCAACGCCAGGGCTGGGACGAGGTGCTCTCGCTGCTGCAGTCGCTGGGGGACCTCGCCCACCTGCGCTGGGACGATCTGCAAGGCCACCTGAACCGGCGCGAATGGGGCGAGGCGCGGCGCATCGGCGAGCTGCTGCAGCGCCTGCCACAGCTCGCGCGCTTCATCGACGGCGTGGGTCGGCGCGAACACGCGCAGCAGCCGCCGGCCATCACCACACAGCCCGATACCCGCCAGCAGTTGCCCGCCGCGCGCCATCCGGCCGACGAAGACGAGCGCCGTCCCGAACCCACCGCGGTGGACGGTGTGCGCCGCTCGCGCACGCTGGCACGCATGACCGGTGGCGAGAGCCTCAACCTCACCCGCCCGGTGCTGCGGCGCCTGTGGCGCGCGCGTTTTGCCGAAGCCCAGTTGCTCACCTACGACGACCGCGCGCGCGAACAGTCGAAGCGCCCCTTGCCGCAGCCCGAGCCCCAAGCGCTGCGCCAAGCCGCCACCCACGCCGGTCGCGGCCCGCTCATCGTGTGCCTGGACACCTCGGGCTCGATGCGCGGCGCGCCGGAAAACGTGGCCAAGGCCTGCGTGCTGCAGGCCTTGCGCAGCGCCCACGCGGGCCGCCGCGCCTGCCGCCTGCTGGCCTTCGGCGGACCCGACGAACTGCTGGAACGCGATCTGGCGATGGACGCCGACGGCCTGTCGCTCCTGCTCGACCTGATGGGCCAGAGCTTCGATGGCGGCACCGATGTGCAGACACCGCTGGAGCGCGCGGTGGCGCTGGTGCAGACCACGGGATGGCACGAGGCCGATGTGCTGATCGTGGGCGATGGCGAGTTCGGCGTGACCCACGCGACGCTGGCCCAACTGCGCGATGCCAAACAACGTCTGGCGCTGCGCGTGCACGGCATCCTGATCGGCGACCGCGAGACCGTGGGCCTGGCCGAGGTGTGCGACCAGCTGCACTGGGTACGCGATTGGCGCCGCTGGGGCAACACGGCCTCGCGCGTGAGCGACGACTTTTCGCCCGTGCACAGCCGCAGCCTCACCGCGCTGTACTTTCCGAACGCCATCCGCCGCTGACACCCGGGGCGTCTGCGGCCAAGCGCCTGCGGTCTGCACCGGCTGGTCGCGAGTGACGCACTGTGGAACGCTGGCGGTCTGTGTTCTGCCAGGAGTTCGTGTTGCGCACGCGCTGTTTTCTCCTCCCCCGCAACGCCATCCGCGGTTTCGCGCTGGCGGGCTGGCTGGGACTCGTTGCGGGCTTCGCGCTCGCACAGCCGCTGGACGTGTTCACGCCACGCCCCACCGGCGTGCAGCACGACACGCGTCCAGCGAATGCGCTGTACCTGCACAACCGGCACATCGCCACCTTTCGCGCCAGCCTGCTCGGCGATTCGCCCGCCGACCGGGTGGAACTCGCCCGAGTCGCGCTGGCCGAGGCCCTGCGCAACGCTGAACGTCCCACGGTGACGCACACCGCCACACCGGATTCGGTGCGTTTCGAACTGAACGGCCGCACCGTGTTTTTTCTCGTGGCCGCCGACACAGGCACACCGCGGCCCGAAGCCGCGTTGGAGCCGACCTCGCGGGATGTTCAGGTTCGGCTGGAAAAGGCGGTGGCCGAAGCCGCCGAGTTGCGCGATCGCCTGCGCATCGCCACCGACCTGCTGGTCTGCTTGGGCGCCAGCCTGCTGGCCAGCACGCTGGTGAGCGGAACCCTCCAGCTGCGCGAGCGTGTCGCCCAACGGATTCACGCCGCCTTGCACCGGCCAGCGTCTGCCACCGCGGGCGCCCGGCTGGTCGCCATCTTTTCGGAACACGCGCATGTGGCCTGCCGGCTGGTGACCAACGCCGCGGCCTGGGTGATCGTGCTGCTCATCCTGGACACGTGGGTCACCTTTGTGCTGCTGCAATTTGCGTGGACACGGCCCTGGGGCGAACAGTCGTCCACCTGGATGCGGGAGGTGCTGCACCACTTCGCCAGCGCCACCGCCGCTGCGGTGCCCGGCCTGGTGGTGGCCGGGCTCATCTTCGCGATCGCACGCATGGTGTCCCGGGCCAACGCGGCCTTCCTGCACCGGGTGCAGAGTGGCGACGTCCAGCTGGCCTGGCTCGACGCCCACACCGCTCTGCCGAACCGCCGTGTGTGCGACACCGTGCTCTGGCTCTTCGCCGTGGCCATGGCCTACCCCTACCTGCCGGGGGCCGAAACGGAAGCCTTCAGGGCGCTCTCGGTCATGACCGGGCTCATGCTCTCGCTGGGCGCATCCAGCGCCGTGGGGCAGGCCCTCTCGGGTTTGAGCCTGATGTATTCGCGCTCGCTGCGCGTGGGCCAGCACGTGAAGATCGGCGAGACCGAAGGCACCGTGGTCGCGCTGGGCATGTTCACCACCCGCCTGCACACGCCCGCCGGTGACGACGTGAGCCTGCCCAACAAGCTGATCTTCGGCCTGCCGATCCGGCACCTGACGCCATCGTCGGGGCAAGGCATGACGGACCCGCAGGCCGCAAGACGCGATGACATGGGCAGGCCACTGTGACGGCCCTTGAATACGCCCCTATGGCCTGCGCTCCACCACCTTGCTGCTGGTGACGCTGGCAGTGAAATAGCCAAATAGCCCGCGGGACCGGGGTGGCTCGGCTGCAACAGCCAAGCCACCCGAAGCGCGTTCGTCTCGACGGCGTTCGCCGGATGTGGAAAGCTCTCGGGCATCGTCCTGACTCGGGGGGTTCACTTGCCCAACCAACCACGTGCTGCCCGATCTTCCGCCCTGTGCAAGATCCTGGTCTTTTGCGCGGGCCTGTTGCCCCACTGGCTGGGCGCCCAGCCCCTGGACCTTGCGGCCCCCGCCGACCGACCGCCCGCCACAGCCGAAGCCGCCGAGGGTCCCGACACCCTGTATCTCCACAACCGGCGCATTGCGACGTTTCGCGCCACCTTGCTGGGCGACACACCGGTTCAGCGCGTGCGGCTGGCCGAAGCAGCGCTGGCGGCAGCCTTGAAAACCCCGGGTCCGCGATCGGTGAGCCAGACGAACACGGGCGCCTCGGTGCGTTTCGAGGTGGACGGCCGCACGGTTTTTTTCCTCACGGCCGGCGACTCGGATGCACCGCGGCCGGAAGCCTCGCTGGAGTCGCTGACACGCGACGTGCTGTTGCGGCTGGAGACGGCGGTGGCGGAAGCCGCCGAAGTGCACGACCCGCGCCGCATTGCGCTGGGTCTGGCGTTTTCAATCCTGGCCTCGCTGGCAGCCTGGCTGCTGGTGCGCGGCATCTTTCGCCTCCGACGACACGTTGCCAGGCGGGTCTACACCGCCATGCAGACCCCCACCGGCCCGGGCTCTCACTCCGCCCTGGTCACCACCTATGCCGAACACGCGCGCGTGGCCTCCCGGTTGTTGATGGGCGCCGTGGCCTGGACCTTGGTGGTGCTGATCGTCGACGCCTGGGCGACCTTCGTGCTGCACCAGTTTGCCTGGACAAGGCCCTGGGGAGAACGCTCGACCGCCTGGCTGCTGGAGGTGCTGCGCCAGTTCGCCGGCTCCATCGCATCCGCTGTGCCCGGACTGGTCGTGGCGGCCCTGATCTTCGTGATCGCACGCATGGTGTCCCGGGCCAACGCCGCCTTCCTGCGCCGGGTGGAAAGCGGCGACATCGCGCTGGCCTGGATCGACCAGGACACCGCCTCGCCCACGCGGCGTTTGAGCAACTTCGTGATCTGGTTGTTCGCGCTGGCCATGGCCTACCCCTACCTGCCAGGCGCCAACACCGAAGCCTTCAAGGCCCTGTCGGTGATGGCCGGTCTGATGTTGTCCCTGGGTGCATCCAGCGTGGTGGGGCAGGCGCTGTCGGGTCTGAGCCTCATGTATTCACGCTCGCTGCGCGTGGGCGAATACGTGAAGATCGGTGACACCGAGGGCACCGTGACCAGCCTGGGCATGTTCACCACCAAGGTGCACACCGGCATGGGCGAAGAGGTGAGCCTGCCCAACAGCGTGATCTTCAGCCAGCCGATCCGCAACTTCTCGCGCCTGGTGGAAGACGGGCAATTCATGCTGCAGACGGGTGTGACCATCGGCTACGGCACGCCCTGGCGCCAGGTGCACGCCCTGCTGCTGGAAGCCGCCCGGCGCACGCCCGGCGTGGCCGCGGAGCCCAGACCTTACGTGGTGCAAACGGCTTTGTCGGACTTCTATGTGGAATACCGGCTTTGCGCACAAAGCAACAAGAACGCGCCTCGACGTCGCGCCGACGCGCTCCACCAGCTGCACGCCAACATCCTGGACGTGTTCAACGAGAACGGTGTGCAGATCATGTCGCCGCACTACCGGTCCGACCCACCCGAGCCGCAGGTGGTGCCGCAGGGCCCTTGGGCCTCACCGCCGCCAGGCCACCCACTGTCGCCAGCGGGCGCCAGCACAGCGCCGGTTCAGTCGCCCTGAAATCCGCCGGCGCGGCAGGTCACCACCAAGGTGTCGCGCCACCCGAGCGAGTCGCCTTCCAGGGGTTGAATGGGCGTGCTTTCATGGATCACGCGCGCATCGTCCAGCAGCAGCAGCGACCAGGGCTCGCGCAGCGTGAAGCGCTGGCCGCCCGGACCGTTGGCTTCGAACACGCGGCTCTCGCCACCTTTGATGCCGTGGCGGCCCACCATGAACACGGCCACCAGATCCACTCCGTCGCGGTGCGCACCCTCGGGCGTGGGCCGGCCGATGCCGTCGGTGGTGTCGATGCGAAACGGGTGCGCCTCCACAAACCAGGGTTGCTGGCCGCGCAGCGCGCTGGCCACCTCGCCCAGCCGGGTGAGCAGCCGGCCCCACACCGGCTGCGCCACCACCGCCGGTTCCATGGGTTCGAACCAGCGCTGCATGCCGCCGTGCAGGGCGTTGTACTCCAGCGGTTGCCAGTGCGCGCGGTGGGGCGACTGCTGCACCTGCTCACCGTCCACCACAAAGCAGCTGTGGCGCCGGCTGCGGTAACGCCCGCCGTCCTTCAGGTAAGCGTCGGTCGGCAGGTGGTCCCAGCCGGTGTGCAGGGCCTGCAGCTCGCCCGCACTGGCGGGCAGCCACTGCGCCACGCTGGCGGCGCTGAGCAGTGCAAATCCCGTGGTCTTGAGGGACGTGTCGAGCTGTGAAAGGGGAAGGTACGGAGGCTGGAATTCGCTGGTCATGGAGCGGCAGTTTACTGGCCGGGTCCGGTTGGTCCGGGGCCGCCTGAAGCGTTTTCATGCGCTGGATCAAAACGTCTGCGTCCGGTCGGGCGCAAGCTGTGCGCAGGCCGGAATGACCACGGTCGAGGAGACACGCATGCAGACACTTCAATGGACGCCTGCCCTGTGGCTGGGATTCGATCCCATGGACGCCATGAACCGCGAATTCGTGGAACTGCTGGGCCGGGCGCAAGCGGCGCCCGACGACGAGGTGGTGGCCACCTGGCAAGCCTTGGTCCAGCACGCGGCAACGCATTTCGGTGCCGAAGACCGCTGGATGCGCCAGGAGACCTTTGCCACCACCGAGCAGCACACGCTGGAGCACCGGGTGGTGCTCAACCTGTTGCGCGAAGGCCTGGGTCAGGCGCAGCGCGGTGACCTGGCGCCGGTGCGACAGATGGCCGCCGAGCTGGGGGCGTGGTTCAGCCGGCACACACAGTCGCTGGACGCCGCGCTGGCCCTGCACATGCGCCGCGTCACCACGTCGGGCACGGCAGCGGCCTGAGGCCGGGTTGGTGATTCAATCGGAGGTCACAAAGGAGAGCCACATGGTCGACGCCACACCCGCCAACGACAGCCCGACCGGCCCCCCGCGCCCGCCGTCGGTGTTCGACCTGCGGATCGCCGCGCTGGGCATGGGCGCTCCGCTGCGCTGGCTGCGCCTGGGCTGGGCCGACTTCGTGCGCTGCCCGCGCATCGGGCTCTTCTACGGTCTGTGCTTCTTCCTCATGGGCCATGCCTTGCTGGCGGTGTTTCGCGCCGCGCCGGCCTATGTGCTGGCGCTGAGCGCGGGCTTTCTGCTGATGGGGCCCTTCCTGTGCCTGGGTCTGTATGACGCGAGCCGCGCCCTGCAGGCCGGTGAGCGGCCGTCGTTGCGCGCCTCGCTGCTGGCATGGCGGCCCACGCAGGGCACCATGGCCATCTTTGCCGGTGTGTTGCTGATCCTGGAGATGCTGTGGGGCCGAGCCTCGCTGGTGGTGTTTGCGGTGACCTTCAACACCATGCCGTCCACCACCAACCTGCTGGCCCAGCTGCTCAACCCCGCCAACCTGTCGTTCCTGATCACCTACGCGGTGGTCGGCGGTGTGTTCGCCGGCTTGATCTTCACCACCAGCGTGATCTCCATTCCCATGATCCTGGACCGGCGCGTGGACGCCATCTCGGCCGGTCTGACCAGCATCCGTGCCTGCCTGCAGAACCCGGGTGTGATGCTGTTGTGGGGGGCGTTGATCACGTTGCTGGTGGGGCTGGCGATGCTGCCGTTCTTTCTGGGTCTGCTGGTCGTGGGGCCGGTGTTGGGCCACGCCACCTGGCACGCCTACCAGGGCACGGTGAGCGACCCCACCTGAAGAGGCTCAGCGGGCAGGCGGTGTGTCGCCGCGCGGGCCACCCCGACGGCCGGGGCGTTTGCCCAGCAGCGAGGGCTCGATGCTGTCCTCGAACAGCGGCCACAGCGACTGCACGCTGTCGAGCGCGGCCTCTTCGCCCATGGAGCGGCACAGGCGTTGGTGCAGATCCACGCGCAGGAACCAGAGGCTTTTGGGGTCGACGGCCACCAGCAGGCGGTGACGCAATCGTTCGTCTTCCCAACCGGCATCGTTGGGCATGAGGTCGATCATGGCGCGGCGTATGCGGGACAACGCAGCCGGGTCGTGACGGGCGGGCTCGCTCATCAAGCGCTGCGCGACGGTGTCCAGGATGGTGGTGAAGATGCGCATGGATTCGGGATGTTTCCTCGGCAAAGTTGCCATTGATCAACACAACGCACGAAACGGGCGTGTATTCCGCCCTTACCCCCCCGGGTTTGTAACACGACTTGGGAACTTTTTTCAGCGATTCACGTCAACGACCAGCCGTCCACGGACCCGACCGGCCAGGATCTCGCTGCCGGCGGCGATCGCCCCAGCCAGGCCGATCTCGTTCGTGATGGCCGCCAGTTGCTCACGGTTGATGGTGTTGGCCAGCGCTTTCCAGGCGGCTTCGCGCCGCGCCATGGGCGCCATCACGCTGTCGATCCCGTACAGCGTGACGCCGCGCAGGATGAAAGGCGCCACGCTGGCTGGCAGGTCCATGCCCTGGGCCAGGCCACAGGCGGCCACGGCGCCGCCGTAGCGCGTGCTTGCGCAGGCGTTTGCGAGGGTGTGGCTGCCCACCGAGTCCACCACGCCGATCCAGCGCTCCTTTTGCAGCGGCTTGCCGGGCGCGCCCAGTTCGTTGCGGTCGATCACCGCCGCCGCCCCCAGCGACTTCAAGTAGTCCGCCTCCTGCGGGCGCCCCGTCGACGCCACCACGGTGTGGCCCAGACCCGTGAGCAGCGAGATGGCCACGCTGCCCACGCCGCCGTTGGCACCGGTCACGAGCACCTCGCCGCTGCCCGGCGCCACGCCCGCATCCGCCCAGTGCCGCTGCAACGCCATCACGCACAACATGGCGGTGTAGCCCGCCGTGCCCAGCGCCATGGCGTCGCGTTCGCTCAGGTTGTCGGGCAGGGCCACCAGCCAGTCGCCCTTGACGCGAGCCATCTGCGCCAGGCCGCCCCAGTGGGTTTCCCCCACACCAAACCCGTTGAGCAGCACGCGGTCGCCGGCCTTCCACTTCGGGTGATCGCTCTGCGTGACCGAGCCCGCGAAGTCGATGCCGGGCACCATGGGGAAACTGCGCACCACGGGCGACTTCCCGGTGATGGCCAGGCCGTCCTTGTAATTCAGGGTGGAGTAGTCGACCCGCACGGTCACGTCACCGGTGGTGGGCAACTGCGCCTCGTCCAGCTCGGTGAGGTCGCAGCGGTAGCCCGACTCGGGTTTGGTGATGACGAGTGCGTTGAACATGGGGTTTCCTAAACAGGGGTGTCGGGGGGACGGTTGGGATCGGTCTCGCGCCACAGGCGCACCGTGAGCCACCAGCCGATGAGGGAATTGGTGAGCGCAAACACACTCACCACCAGGCGAACGCCCATGGGCGGGTCGTTGAGCTGCAGGAAACCGACCATGAAGCTGGAGAGCGCGTTGAACCCGAGCATCAGCCAGAAAAGGCTTCGACGCGGTTGCCAGAGGCGGTGAAAGATGTGGGCAATGGAAGGCATGCCGTCATTGTGAGGGTGCTGCCTTGCTGGCCTCTTGCTCCTGCAGCAGGCGCCACATCACCTTGCCACTGCCGCTCTTGGGCAGGGCGCTCACGAACTCCACCGTGCGCGGGCATTTGTAGACCGCCATGTGCTCCCGGCACCAGTCCAGGATGTCCTGCTCGCTGGTGGTGGCGCGGTGCGACTCGCGCAGCACCACCACCGCCTTCACGCTCTCGCCCCGGTAGGTGTCCTGCGTGGCGATCACGCAGGCCTCGGCGATGGCCGGGTGCTTGAACATCAACACCTCCACCTCGGCCGGCCAGACCTTGAAGCCGCTGGCGTTGATCATGCGTTTGAGCCGGTCGGTGATGAAGAAGTAGCCATCCTCGTCGATGCGGCCGAGATCGCCCGAGCGGAAAAAACGCTTGCCCTCCACGGTGATGAAGGCGGCTTCGGTGGCCTCGGGGCGCTTCCAGTAACCGTCGAACACCTCGGGACCGTGAATGATGATTTCACCGGCCTCGCCCTGCGGCATGGCTTCGAGTGTGATCGGGTCCACCACCCGCGCCTCGGTGCTCAGGAAAGGAATGCCCAGGCACTGCTGCTTGGGATGGTCGGGCGGGTTGTTGTGTGAGGGCGCGGCGGTCTCGGTCAGGCCATAGCCTTCGGAGTAACGCAGACCGTACTGGTCGAGCAGGCGCTGCGCCACCGCCTGCGGCATGGCCGCGCCACCGCCGCCGACCAGCACCAGGCTGGACAGGTCGTACTGGTCGAAGCGGGGGCTGGCCAGCAGGTCGATGACCATGGTGGGGATGTTGGTCCAGTGCGTCACGCGCCAGCGCGAGATGAGTTGCCCGGCGAGGTCGCGATCCCAGCGCGGCATGACCACCAGGGTCGCGCCGTTGTACACACCGGCGTGCATGCCCGCCACCATGCCGGTGATGTGGAACATGGGCACCACCAGCAGGCCCACGTTCTCCACCGTGCTGTTGGTCCACAGGCCCACGGCCACCGCGTTGTGCATCAACGTGCGGTGCGGGTGCATGCAGCCCTTGGGCAGACCGGTGGTGCCGCTGGTGTAGGGCAACACCGCGAGGTCGTCGGGGCCCCGGTTGTGCGCGGGCGCGGTGGCGGTGCAGGCCAGCGCGTCGGCCCAGCCGCTCACCGTGCCGCCAGGCAGCGTGGGCACGGCGTGGCGCGTGGCCAGCCACTCGGTCCAGGCCGGCGGCACCTCGGCCTGCGCACCAAAGGCATCGCTGTAATGCGACACGACCAGGTGGCGCAAACGATCGGCCTCGGGCACCTCGGCGTTGGCCTTGATGAGCTCCCAGGCGAGATCGGCAGCGGCAATCGCCACGCGCGCGTCGGGGTCGGTGATGTAGTGCTGAAGCTCGTCGCTGCGGTTCATCGGGTTGACCGGCACCACCACCGCGTTGGCCCGCAGGATCGCGAAGTGCGCCACCACCCACTGAGGGCAGTTCTGCATCAGCAGGATCACGCGGTCGCCGTCCTGCACCCCCTGTGTGCGCAGATGTGCGGCCAGCCGTTCTGCCTGATCGAACACCTGACGGTACGTGAGCACCTGGTCAAAGAACACCAGCGCGGTCTTGTCCGGATAACGCAGCGCGCTCACCGCGAGGTTGTGCCACAGCGAGGTGGCCGGCGGCGTGATCCGGTGCGGCAGGCGCTGGGGCCAGAAGCGGTGGTGCGGCGCGGTCGAATCCGCATCCTCCGTGTTGTGGGTGCTCATGGGTTTGTCTCCGATGTTCTCTGTTTGGCACACAGGATACGGGTCAGCCCGCCGGGATGAAAACACGTCTTGTCGCGGGAGAGACCCCACGCGGCATGGCCTCTCAGGGTGGGTGGGCACGGAACCTGCAAGCCGTCGTCCACGGGTGCGCGTGGCGTCTTGCCGTCTGGTTGCCATGTGCAAATTGCATGGGTTTCCCACGTAAACCCCGATCCAGGGTTCAAAAAGCCAGGGATACATTCGTTTGCAGTTGCAGGACGCACCCAACAGGTGCATGTACAGCGACGGTGAACATCCTTTCAAACACAACGGAGAGCGCAGATGAAGAACACGAGCTTGAAAATGGCGGCCCTGGGACTGAGCGCAGTGGCCACCCTGGCCAGCATGCCGGCCCACGCGGGCAAGGATCTGGATGCCATCAAGAAGCGGGGTGAGCTGATTTGTGGCGTCAACACCGCCTTGCCGGGCTTCTCGGCTGCCGACAGCCAGGGCAAGTGGAGCGGCATGGACGTGGATGTCTGCCGCTCGGTGGCCGCGGCCGTGCTCAGCGACCCCAACAAGGTGCGCTTTGTGCCCCTGACCGCCCAGCAGCGTTTCACGGCACTGCAGTCCGGCGAGATCGACATGCTGGCGCGCAACACCACCTGGACCCTGACGCGCGACGCCTCGCTGGGCCTGACCTTCACCGGCGTGAACTTCTACGACGGCCAGGGCTTCATGGTCCCCAAGAAACTCAACGTCAAGAGCGCCAGACAGCTCAAGGGCGCCACGGTGTGCGTGCAATCCGGCACCACCACCGAGCTCAACCTCACCGACTACTCGCGCGCCAACAAGCTCAACATCAAACCCGTGGTGTTCGAGAAGCTTGAGGCCGCACTGGCCGCCTACTCTGCTGGCCGCTGCCAGGCCTACACCACCGACGCCTCGGGCCTGGCCTCCAGCCGCGCCAAGGACATGGCCAAGCCCGACGACCACGTGATCCTGCCCGAACTGATCTCCAAGGAACCCTTGGGCCCGGCGGTGCGCCGCGGTGACGACGAATGGGCCGCGATCGTGCGTTGGGTGGGCTTTGCGCTGCTGGAAGCCGAAGAGTACGAAGTGACCCAGGCCAATGTCGACAAGATGAAAACCGGCAGCACCAACCCGGGCGTGATGCGCCTGCTGGGTGCCGGCACCGAAGACACCGGCAAGCTGCTGGGCCTGGACAAGGAGTGGGCCTACCGCGCCATCAAGGCCACGGGCAACTACGGCGAGATCTTCGAGCGCCACGTGGGCCCGAAAACCGACATCGGCCTGCCGCGCGGTGTCAACAACCTCTGGAGCAAGGGTGGCGTGATGTACGCCCCGCCCGTGCGCTGAAACCAGGAGCCGCCGCGCCATGCGGCGGCATGACAGTCGAGAGCACCAGAGCGAAAGCCTGGTGCTTCTCTACACCCTCATCCGGGTTCACACACATCCGAGGCTGTCTTGAAACCCCTTCCTCCCCCTGTTCCGAAGCGCCAGTGGTCGCTCAACAGCCGGGCCACGCGTGGCCTGCTGTTCCAGCTGGTCGCACTGGTCATCATTGCGCTGGGCATCTGGTTCCTCGCTCACAACACGCAGCGCAACATGGCCGCGCGCGGTATCCAGAGCGGCTTTGATTTTCTGGGCGCCAGTGCCGGTTTCGACATCGGCGAAACCGTCATCGCCTACGACCCCAGCGAAAGCTACGGCAAGGCCATCTGGGTCGGCGTGCTCAACACCCTGAAAGTGGCGGCCCTGGGCATCCTGTTCACCACCATCCTGGGTGTCTTGCTGGGCGTCGGGCGCTTCTCGCGCAACGGCCTGGTGCGCGGCCTCTGCTACGGCTACGTGGAGCTGTTCCGCAACGTGCCCATCCTGCTGCAGTTGCTGATGTGGTACCTGGTCTTCATCGAGATCCTGCCGCCGTCCAACGAGGCCTGGAATCTCGCCGACCTGTTCTTCCTGAGCAAGGGCGGCTTCTCGTTCCCCTACCCCACTGCGGGTCTGGGCGCCGTGGTGGCCGGTGCCGCTGTTGGCCTGGTGGCGGGCTGGATGTGGCTGCGCTGGGTGCAGAAACGGTTTGAAGCGACCGGGCGAGACGGTGACCGGCTCTGGACGCCGATCGCGCTGATCGCCGCGTTCGCCGTGATGGGCTGGGTCGTCTCGGGCATGCCCCGGGAATGGAATGTGCCCGAGCAACTGGTGTTCATGGTCGATGGCGGTGTGGCCGCCACGCCGGAATTCATGACCATCCTGGTCGGGCTGGTGATGTACACATCGGCCTTCGTGGCCGAGGTGGTGCGCAGCGGCATCCAGTCGGTCAGCCGAGGGCAGGACGAAGCCGCCGCCGCGCTGGGCCTGAATCCGCGCCAGAAGATGAAGCTCGTCGTGCTGCCACAGGCCATGCGGGTGATCGTTCCGCCCCTGACCAACCAGTACCTCAACCTCACCAAGAACTCGTCGCTGGCGGTGGCCATCGGCTACCCCGACGTCGTCTCGATCGCCAACACCACCATCAACCAGAGCGGTCGCGCGGTGGAATGCATCGCCATCATCATGTTGGTCTATCTCACCACTTCACTCAGTACCTCGCTGCTGATGAATTGGTACAACCAGCGCGTGGCGATCAAGGAGCGATGAACATGTCCGACACGTTCACCCCCATTGCCCCCCGACCCTCCCCGATCAAGACCTCGGGCCTCATTCCCTGGATGCGGCGCAATCTCTTTGCCGACGTGCGCAGCACCCTGGTCACGGTGTTCGTGATCGGCCTGCTGGCCTGGGTGCTGCCAGGCTTCATCCGCTGGTTCTTCATCGATGCCGTGGTGCGGGCCGATGCAGACGCCTGCCAGGCCGCGCGCGGCATCGGCGCCTGCTGGGGCGTGGTGACCGAGAAGTACCGCATCATCCTGTTCGGCCGTTATCCGTTCGACGAACAGTGGCGCCCGCTGGTGGCGACCTCGCTCATGATGGGCGGCCTCATTCTGAGCTGCGTGCGCTTTTTCTGGAAGCCGTGGCTGGCCATCATGTGGGTGGTCATCCTGGCGCTGTTCTTCACCCTGATGGGTGGAGGCGTGTTCGGCCTGGCCGACGTGCGCACCGACCTCTGGGGCGGCCTGCCGCTCACCGTGATGCTGGCCACCTTGTCCATCTTCCTGGCCTTTCCGCTGGCGGTGGTGGTGGCCCTGGGACGGCGCGGGCGACTGCCTGCGATCCGCACCGCCTGCATCGTCTATATCGAACTTATCCGCGGTGTGCCGCTGATCTCGGTGCTGTTCATGGCGTCCTTCATGTTCCCGCTGTTCATGCCCCAGGGCGTGACGCTGGACGTGCTGGTGCGCGTGATTGCAGGCATCACGCTGTTCGCAGCCGCCTACATGGCAGAGATCATCCGCGGCGGCCTGCAGGCGATTCCCAAGGGCCAGCTCGAAGCGGCGGACACGCTGGGTCTGACCTACTGGCAGACGCAGCGCAAGATCGTGTTGCCGCAGGCACTGGCCATGGTGGTGCCCAGCATCATGAACACCTTCATCTCGCTGTTCAAGGACACCTCGCTCGTCACCATCGTCTCGCTCTACGAACTCACCGGCGCGCTGGCCCTGGCGCTCAATGCGGATGTGAACTGGCGCCCGTTCAAGCTCGAGGCCTACCTCTTCATCACCCTCATTTACTTCACCGTCTGCTTCGCCATGTCCCGCTACAGCCTGTGGGTCGAGAAGCAACTGAGTGCCAGCAAGGCGCGCTGAGAGAACAACATGACCGAACCCATCATCCGTTTCGACAAAGTCAACAAGTGGTACGGCAACGACTTCCACGTGCTGCGCGACATCGACCTCGACGTGGCCAAGGGAGAACGCATCGTGGTGTGCGGCCCGTCCGGCTCGGGCAAGTCCACGCTGATCCGCTGCATCAACCGGCTTGAGGAACACCAGCAAGGCCACCTCTTTGTTGACGGCATCGAGCTCACCGACGACATCAAGGCGATCGACCAGGTGCGCAAGAACGTGGGCATGGTGTTCCAGCAGTTCAACCTGTTCCCGCACCTGACCGTGCTGGAGAACCTCACGCTCTCGCCCATGTGGGTCGGCAAGATGCCGAAGAAGGAGGCCGAGGAAAGAGCCATGGTCCAGCTGGAGCGCGTGCGCATTGCCGAGCAGGCCGGCAAGTACCCGCTGCAGCTCTCGGGTGGCCAGCAGCAGCGCGTGGCGATTGCGCGCGCGTTGTGCCTCACGCCCAAGATCATGTTGTTCGACGAGCCCACCTCGGCGCTCGACCCCGAGATGATCAAGGAAGTGCTCGACGTGATGGTGGAGCTGGCCAACCTGGGCATCACCATGATCTGCGTGACGCACGAAATGGGTTTTGCCAAAGCCGTGGCCGACCGCGTGATCTTCATGGACCAGGGTCAGATCGTGGAGCAGAACACGCCCACCGAATTCTTCAACAACCCGCAGAACGAACGCAGCCAGGACTTTCTCTCCAAGATCCTCGGCCATTGATTCACAAGGCTTCTTTTCAACACAGGGTTATTGACTTGTGAGGGTCATGTGGCGCTGACACAATGCGCGGGTTTTCAAGGAGGCCCCACATGACCACATCACCCCCGTTCACCGTCCAGCGGCTTTCCTGGCTGCGCTGGAGCTGCACCACGGCGCTGGGCCTGTCGATGTGGTGTGCCGGTGCAGCGCTGGCGTTTGACGCGCAGGGTCACCGCGGTGCCCGAGGGCTGGCGCCCGAGAACACGCTCGCGGGCATCGAGCAGGCGCTGTCGATCGGCGTGACCACGCTCGAATTCGACGTGGTGCTCAGCGCCGAAGGCGTGCCCGTGGTCTCGCACGACACCGCGCCCAACCCCGACATCACGCGCGACGCGAGCGGCCAGTGGCTGCAAGCCCGCGGCAAACCTTTCAACCAGCTGAGCCTTGCTGAAATCTCCGCCCTGGATGTGGGGCGCATCAACCCGTCGAGCCGCTACGCACGCGACTTCTCCAACCAGTCACCGGCCGATGGTGAACGCATTCCCACGCTGGCGTCCGTGTTCGAACGCATCAAGCGGCTGGGGGCCAGCCATGTGCGCTTCAACATCGAGCTCAAGCTCCATCCCCTGCGTCCAGCCGATTCTCCCGAGCCTGAAGCCTTCGTGCGCGCCGTCATGGCCGTGATCAACAGCCACGGCATGGGTTCGCGCACAACGCTGCAGAGCTTCGACTGGCGCGTCCTGAAGGCAGGTCAGAGCATCGCTCCCCATCTGCCGCTGTCCTTCCTGTCAGCCCAGCTTCCGCGCTTCAACACGCTCGCAGACGGCGCATGGACCACCGGCCTGAAGCTCGCCGATTTCGACGACGCACCGGGCATGGTCGCGGCCGCCGGTGGCAAGTTGTGGTCACCCCATTTCAGCGACCTGAGCCAGGCCACCCTGTCCCGGGCCCGCGGGCTGAACCTGCGCGTGATCCCGTGGACAGTCAACGACATCAGCGACATGGCAAGGCTGATCGACTGGGGTGTGGACGGCCTGATCACCGACTACCCGGACCGGCTGCGCGCGGTCATGCAGGAACGCGGCATGGTCTTGCCGCCTGCGGTCTCCACGCCGGTGAAGTCCGCACGTGCGGCAGCGCCAGCGCAGCAGCCAGAGCCCGTTCGTTTTGGTGTTGCCCCCGATATCCGCTGACACGGCAGCCCCCCGCTCCCGGAACCTCTCGTCGGGTCGCCTGTAAGCCCGCTGGCCCGGGCGCGACCAACCGCCATCTTTCATCGGGAGATGGTCATGACCCCAACATCCAGCACGCTGACGTGCCTCTTCGCACTGACGGGTGCGCTCACGGTTGCGAGCGCACAAGCCCGGACCTGCGAGGTCCGCTCCGGCCCCAGACCCCCGGCCGTGGTGGAGCTCTACACCTCGGAGGGCTGCAGCTCCTGCCCGCCGGCCGATCGCTGGCTGTCCACCCTGAAGACCGCCGACAACGTGCTGGCGCTGTCGTTCCACGTGAACTACTGGAACCACCTGGGCTGGCGCGATCCATTCGCCACCACCGAAACGACGGCCCGGCAATACCGGCTGAAGGAAGCGCTGGGCGGCAAGTACGCCTACACCCCTCAAGTGGTGCTCAACGGGCGCGATCACCGCAACTGGAACGGTCAGCGCGCCGGCAGCCTGGGTGGCCTGCCCCCGGCCTCGGCGCCTGCCCTGCACTTGCGCCGGGAAGGCCAGGTGGTCACCGCAACGATCGCAGCCGTCCCCGGCACCGACATCGCCGGCTACTGGGCAGTGTTGCAGGATGGACTGGTGAGCAAGGTCACGCGGGGCGAAAACGCGGGTGAAGATCTGCGTCACGATCACGTGGTGAGTCTGTACCAGCCCGTCGCGCCCTGGGCAGCCAGCCAGGGAGGCAGCGCCCGGCTCACCTTGCCCGCCGGTTCGGTGCAACGGGTGGCGTTTGTGGTCACCAACGCGGCGCTGACGCAACCGCTGCAGGCGCTGGTGCTGCAATGCCCCGCCTGAAAAGGTGCCATCTGCGGTCCTGAATGGAACCAATCCCTCGCCGTCCGTATCATTCCCTACCATGCGCCATTGGTTCCTTGTCCTCATGATCGCCCTGCTGCCCTTGCGCGGCTGGGTGGGCGATGCCATGGCGATGGAGATGCTGGCCCAGCCCGCACACGCCGGCATGGTGATGGACGGGCATGGCGCGGATCATGCCGACCATCACGCCGCGCACGACGAACAGTGCGATTGCAGCGGGCATGCATCAGCAGACCAGGCAGACCACCAGCACAAGGCCTGCGACGTGTGCAACGTGCCCGCGCTGGCCATGGCGGTGCCGGCCATCCAACCCCCACCCGCAGAGCACGGCCAGCTGACGCTGGCTGGCGAGCCGTTCGCGAGCAGCGAGGCCCAACGGGGCGTCAAACCACCCATTTCCTGAGTTCACACACCACAGGTGCGTCCGCAGCAGCCCCACAGGGTGCGGCAGCGAACGCCGGTTCGTGATTTCAGGAGATTCCCATGATGGTTTTCCGGCGGTTGTCACCGCCTTTCAAGAGTACCCCTGCCCGCGCCGCGGCCCTGAGCCTTGCACTGTCGGCGGTCTGCTGGTCGGCCCAGGCTCAAACGTCCAGCGCCATGCAGGCCGCCCAACCCGACACCGCCACGTCCGCCGTCCCGCTGGTGCTGCCCGCCACCGGCTCGGCCACGCCCGAAGCGCGCCCGGCCGACCTGGCCCGCGCCCGGGAAATCTGGCAACGCGCGAACGAACGCGTGGCGGAGTTTCCAAGAGGTCATGTCGACCTGCTGCGCTGGGAGGCCAAAAACCCTGGCGACGCGCCCTCTGCGCCCGCCAGCAACGCCAAACCGGCCACGCTGGACCTCGCCCAGGCCCTGCGCCTTTCCTTGCGCCAGAGGCCTGATCTCTTCACCCGCGCCGGCATGAACGCGCTGGAACAAGGCGCCGTGCAGGTGGCCTACGCGAAACACGTGCGCGAGCTGCAGCGCGCCTGGGTGGACGCCGTGGCGGCACGCCAACGTTGGCGCCACGCCACCGAGGTGTGGGACGCCACACGCACCGGCAGCGAGCTCGGCCGTCGCATGGTGGTGGCCGGCAACTGGAGCCAGGCCAAGCTGATGCGCGAGCAGCTCACGCAAGCCAGCGCATGGCAAGCGGCGGTGGAGGCGCAGGGCGACGCGTTCCAGGCGCAGGAGCAGCTGGCGCAGATGCTCGGCCTGTGGGAGAGCGCCGCGGTCGAGCAGCTGGGCGAGCGCCTGCCCACGAGCCTGCCCGCCGTGCCGCCGCGCGCCACCCCCGGCGCGGGCATCACCGAGGCCACACTGGAAGCTGCGGTGCTGCGCGGCCATCCCCTGCTGGCGCTGCAACGGACCAAAGCAGCGCGCGAGTTCGCCGCCGTGAACGCGGGCAGACGACAGGCCTGGAACGATGCGGTGGAGGCCTCACTCGCTGCCCTGCCCGATCCGGGCACCACACCGACACCACCCCACATCGCGGACCTGTCGCTGCTGCGCGACCACGCGCTGGAGCGGTCCACCCGCGCCGAAGCGGACCTGCTGCGCGCGGCCAGCGAGCGCCGCTCCATGGCGCGCCAGGCGTGGGCAAACCTGCAGGCACGCCACGCCAGCGCGTTGCACGCACAAACCGTGGTGGCCCAGTTGCACACCGCGCTGGAGCAAGAGACCCTGCTGCGCTACAACGGCATGCTGCAAAGCAGCTGGGAATTGCTGGCCAGCGCGCGCGAACGCATGCAATCGCTCGACGCGGCCTTGCAGGCCCGGCGCGACTACTGGCGCGCCCATGCGGACCTCCAGGCTCTGCTCGCAGGCGCCGACTACGCCGGCCCCGACAGCCCTTCCAACGCTGGCGCTGGCTCGGCCAACGCCCCTGCAGGACACTGACATGAACAAAACAATGAACCGCCGAAACTGGCTCACCGGCGCTGCCGTGGGCGCCGTTGCCGCCAGCAGCGTGAGCCGCGTGGCGCTGGCCGCCATTCCCGAGCCGGTGCAACAAACCTCCGCCGACACCGCCCCGCCCTGGACGCCCCCGGGTGTCACGGGCGCGGGACGCCCCTACAACCCGGTGGTCACGCTCAACGGCTGGACCGCACCCTGGCGCATGAACGCCGGGGTGAAGGAGTTCCACCTCGTGGCCGAACCGGTGGTGCGCGAAATGGCGCCGGGCTTCATGGTCAACATGTGGGGCTACAACGGCCAGAGCCCGGGCCCGACCATCGAGGTGGTCGAGGGCGACCGCGTGCGCATCTATGTGACCAACCGCCTGCCCGAACACACCACCATCCACTGGCACGGCCAGCGCCTGCCCAACGGCATGGACGGTGTGGGCGGCCTGAACCAGCCGCAGATTCCGGTGGGCAAAACCTTTGTGTACGAGTTCACGGCGCGCCGCCCCGGCACCTTCATGTACCACCCGCACGCCGATGAAATGACGCAGATGGCCATGGGCATGATGGGTTTCTGGGTCACGCACCCGAAGGCGAAGCACCCGCTCATTGAAGACGTGCAGCGCGACTACTGTTTCCTGCTCAACGCCTTCGACGTGGAGCCCGGCAGCATGACGCCGCAGGTCAACACCATGCTCGACCAGAACATCTGGAGCTGGAACAGCCGCGTGTTTCCGGGCATCACGCCGCTGGTGGCGCGCCTGGGCGAGCGCGTGCGCGTGCGGGTGGGCAACCTCACCATGACCAACCACCCGATCCACATCCACGGCATCGAGTTCGAGGTGAGCGGTACCGACGGCGGCCCCACGCCCAAGGGCTCGCGCTGGCCCGAGGTCACCACCGATGTGGCGGTGGGCCAGATGCGCCAGCTCGAGTTCATCGCCGACGAACCGGGCGACTGGGCGATGCACTGCCACAAGAGCCACCACACCATGGGCGCCATGGGTCACGGCGTGCCCACGATGATCGGCGTGGACCACCGAGGTCTGGTCAAGCCGCTGCAGCGCGCCGCGCCCGACTACATGGTGATGGGCGAACGCGGCATGGCCGACATGGGCGAGATGCAGATGGAGCTGCCCACCAACACCTTTCCCATGATGACGGGCACTGGACCTTATGGCGCCATCGAGATGGGCGGCATGTTCACCACACTCAAGGTGCGCGCCGACCAGAAGACCGGTGACTACAGCGACCCCGGCGCATACAAGATGCCACCGGGCACGCAGGCGCGGCTGGTCGACACGGGAGCTGCGCCCGCAGCCGCCCGCCCTGCGGCGCCCACCCCGACAACCCCACCCGCCGCCACCGTCCGCAAGCCCGCGGGCGGCCACGGCAACCACTGAGACCTCAACGGAGAACACGCATGACCTTCAAGACACGACGCAGCCTGCTGGCCTTTCCTCTGGTGCTGGCCCTGCCGCGCGCCTTTGCCCACGGCGATCAGCACCCCAAGGCAGCAGCCCCGTTGGTGAAAGAGCAGAAGCCCTGGGGCATCGCAGCAGAACCTGCCAAGTCGAAGCGCACGGTGGACATCCGCATGACCGACGACATGAAGATGAGTCCGAACCACATTGACGTGCGGGAAGGCGACACGCTGCGCATCCGCGCCGTCAACGCCGGCAAGATGCTGCACGAGATCGTGATCGGCACCGGCGACGAACTCAAGGCCCATGCCGAGATGATGAAGAAATTCCCCAAGATGGAGCACGACGAGCCCTACATGGCACACGTGGCCGCCGGCCAGCGCGGCGAGATCGTCTGGACCTTCAACCGCCCCGGCGACTTTGAATTCGCCTGCCTGATCGCCGGCCACTTCGAAGCCGGCATGCGCGGCACCATCCGCGTCACCCCCAAAGCTTGATTCCCCAGGAGACCACCATGCAAAGACGTTCCCTCATCAGCGCAGCCGCCGCCTTCGCCGCCGCTGCAAGCCTGCCCGCCTGGGCACAAACACCCGCCGTCCTGCCGGTGCTGCAGGTCTGGAAAGACCCCAACTGCGGCTGCTGCCAGGACTGGGTGAAACACCTGCAGGCCGACGGCTTCCAGGTGCAGGTGTTCGACACCGGCAACGCCGCCGTGCGCAAGCGCCTGGGCATGCCCGAGGCATTCGGCTCGTGCCACACCGGCCTGATCGCCGGCTATGCGATCGAGGGCCATGTGAATGCGCGCGAGATCCGCCGCCTGCTGGCGGAGAAGCCCAAGGCCATCGGCCTGGCCGTGCCGGGCATGCCGGTGGGCAGCCCCGGCATGGACGGCGCCGTGTACGGCGAGCGCCGCGACGCCTACGACGTGGTGCTGGTTCAGTCCGACGGCACGGGCCGCGTGTACCAGCATTACGCCGGCAACTCGGCGGGCTTCAAGCGCACCGCCACCACGGACGAAACCTTGCCCATGGCCGAGGGTGAGGTGCGCAAGGTGGACACGGCCGCCGGGAAGATCTCGCTCAAACACGGCGAGATCAAGAACCTGGACATGCCACCCATGACCATGGTGTTCCAGGTGAGCGACCCGTCGCTGCTGGGCAAGGTGAAGGCGGGCGACAAGGTGCGCTTCACCGCCAAGCAGATCAAGGGTGCCTACACCGTGATGAGCATCGAACCGGCGCCTTGAAGCCGCCGCAAGGGCGCGCTGCAACAGGTGTTTGCATGGGGGCGTGCTAAGGTTCCGGCATGCCCCAAACCCTTCGCTACACCCTCATCTCGCTGCGCGAGATGGTGATGTCATTCGGCCCGTTCGCCCTGCTCACCATCGCCCTGTTGGGACTGGCCTACTGGTGGCTCGATCCCAACCCGCCCAAGAAAGTGGTGCTGGCCACCGGCCCGGACCAAAGCGCCTACGCGGAGTTCGGCAAACGCTACGCCGAGGCGCTCAAGCGCTACGGCATCACCGTCGAACTCCTGTCCTCCGAAGGATCGTCGGCCAACCTCGAACTGCTGCGCACCGGCCGCGCCGATCTTGGCTTTGTGCAAGGCGGCACGGCCGACATCGGCTACGACGAGGAAGACACCATCACCTCGCTGGGCAGCCTGTTCGTGGAGCCGCTGTGGCTGTTCTACCGCGAAGACTCGGCCAGACGCCTGCGCAAATCCCCCACGGTGAACAACCTTGCCGAACTCAAAGGCTGGCGCGTCAACGTGGGCACGGCCGGCAGCGGTGTGCCGCGCCTGTTCTCCACCTTGCTGGACGTGAACCGGCTGGACGCCAAACAGATGACGCTGAGCGAGCTGGAGCAGACCCCGGCGACGGTGGCTTTTCTGGGTGGCGAGATCGACGCCGTGGTCTTCGCCTCGGCGCCGGAATCGCTGATGGTGCAGATGCTGCTGCAGACGCCGAGCGTGAAGCTGCTGGACTTCGCGCAAAGCGAAGCCTATTCCCGGCGCTTCGGCTACCTCACGCCGGTGGTGATGCCGCAGGGCGTGGTGGACCTCGCGCGCAACATCCCCACACGCGACGTGCGGCTCGTGGCCTCCACCACCAGCCTGCTGGCGCACAGCGACACCCACCCCGCCATCCTGCAGCTGTTCGCCCAAACGGCCACCGGCCTGCACGGCGGCTCGGGCTGGTTCAGCAAGGCGGGCCAGTACCCCAGCCTGGAACACAGCGAAGTGCCGGTCTCGGCCGAGGCCGCACGCGCCATCAGGAACGGCGCGCCTTTCCTGCAGCGCTACCTGCCCTTCTGGCTGGCCAACCTGATCGAACGCATGTGGCTGGCCATGGGCCTGATCCTGGCACTCGCACTGCCGCTCTCGCGCATCGTGCCCCCGCTCTACACCTTCCGCATCCGCAAACGTGTGTTTCGCTGGTATGCCGAACTGCGCGACGTGGAGCAGCGCTTTGAAGCAGACGCCGACAAGGCCGCCGATCTGGTGGAACAGCTCGACGCCATGGAATCCAAAGTGGAGAAGGTGGTGGTGCCGTTGTCGTACACCGACGAGCTCTACGCGCTGCGCAACAACATCCACCTGGTGCGCAAGAAACTCCTCAGGAAGGTCTGAGAGCACAGCAGCAGAGCGTGGGGGCGACGAGCCAGCCGCCGGGCCGCCCCAAGGGCAGGCTCAACCCCCTCCGGGGGGGGGCAGCGGACCTCGCGCAGCGGGGGAGCGTGGGGGCGACGAGCAAGCCGCCGGGCCGCCCCAAGGCAGGCTCAGCCCCCTCCGGGGGCAGCGGACCTCGCGCAGCGGGGGAGCGTGGGGGCGACGAGCCAGCCGCCGGGCCGCCCCAAGGCAGGCTCAGCCCCCTCGGGGGGCAGCGGACCTCGCGCAGCGGGGGAGCGTGGGGGCGCTTTAAATGCCTTCAGCCTTGATGCTGTTCAGCCAGGCTTGGCGCGTGACCTCATCCAAAGCCTCGTTCACGACACCCTGATCCGCCACCACCCGCAACTTGTCCTGCTCGATCAGGCGGTCCAGGCCGCGGCGGGTCATGGACAGCGAACGACCATGGGGGCCTGCAAAGAGAAACAGCGTGCCGTGCGGGCTGGCCCAGGTGATCTGGCAGCGCACGGCCTGACCCTCCTGCCACATGTCGACCCAGGTGCCCACGCTCAGCTGAGACACCGGTTGCTGCGCCGCCATCTCGGCCTTGAGTTCCACCCAGTCCCGCTGCAGGGGCTGCGTGTCCACAAACGAGGGCTGGGTGTCGGGCTGGGACTCGGGCGAGATGTCGTCCAGGAAGCCGGTGTCGCGCGCCTCGGCCGGCTGCATCCACGGCTCCAGATCGATGTCGCCCTGCTGGCTGGGCGGTGAGTCTTGCGGCGGCTCGGCACGCTGGGTCTTGTAGGCGGCTTCGTGCAGGCCCATCAGGGCCTGGAAAAAGGACTCCGCCTGCTCCCTCGGGTAGTCGATGGAGTCCAGTCCCTCGCGCAGGGTGCGCAGGACGCCGGGAATGATCTTGACCAGGCGCGGACGGTTCAGGCTGGCCAGCGCGAGCTGGCTCGACCACAGCAGGTCGGGCAGGATGTCGGTGTAGCGCAGGGCCGGCACTTCGGAGGTGTCCATGCCGGTGGCGTTGGAGACCTCCAGCCGCGCCTGCGCCACGACCTGCGCCCAGGGGCCGGTGAGGAAACGCCGCACCACCCCAGGCGAACGGGTGAAGTCGTTGCGCGACCGGAACTCGGCGGCCACACGCTCGGCGAGCAGGTTGCGTTGTTCGACCCGCACCAGCGTCTTGACAGCCAGTCCACGCGCCTGTACCTGCTCGGGTGCCATGGCTTCGGTTTGCGAACGGTTGAAGCCCTGCAGCAGGCCGGAGAAACGGTCGGTCAAGTCACCGCCCGGTTTCTGCAGTGCGTCGATGATGCTGCGCACCTGGCGCGAAAACCCGGCGTAGCCACGGTCCTGCTCGTTCGTGTAGGCCAGGCTGTGTTCGGTGATGGCATCGAGCAGGCGCCGCGCGGGGTTCTGCCGGTCGGCAAAAAAGCGCGGCTCGGTGCGGGCCACCTGCAGCAACGCAGGCTTCATGTCCTGCAACATTTCACGCACCGGCAGCAGCAAACGCTGGTCCGCGGAAATCTGCTTGAGCATGAGCGAAACCACCTCGCTGGCCAGCGTGCGCACCATCGCGTTTCCCGTGCCGGCACTGCCGGGCGCACGCGTGCTCTCCTCACCGGCCTGGTCGAGGTTGCCCACCAGCAGCTGGTGCAGGTGGTCCAGGGTGAGCAGGGCCTCGGAGCCGGGCGCCGCTTCTTCCTGCGAAGCACCGCCCTGGCGAACCGGTGCGTCGCCCGTGAACGGGCGGGAATCGGGCGACTGGACCACGGCATAGCCTGCGGCCTGCACGCCCATGCGTTCGAGCAAGGCGCTCAGCCGCGTGTAGAGCCCCTGCAGTTCGTTGCCCAGGGAGATGGCGCCGGTCTGCAGCCACCGCGAGCGCACGGCCGGACCCACGTGCAGGCCCTTGAGCGTCTTCATCAAGGCGCTGACCACCACGTCGGCGCGCAGGGGATTGGCGTCGGGATTGACCACCTGCATGCCCTGCGCCGTGCACAGGCGCGCGGTGAGGTCCACCACTTCGTGGTCCACCGTCATGCTGACGATCTGCTGCACACGCGCCAGCTCCACCGTCTCCTGCACCTGGTCGTCGCCCATGAGTTCGAGCTCATCGAAGCTCACGCTTCTGGCGGTGCGCGCCTGGGTGTCGGTCGCGGGCAAGGCGTTGCCGACCGCGTCGGCAAGCGATTCGAGAAAACGGGTGGCCAACAGGTCGCGGTGGGATTCGAGCGCGGTTCGCGCCTCGACCAGGCCTTGTTTGTCGTTCAGGTGCCGGGCCGACAGCTCTTTGTCCTTGAGCGTCGCGTGCAGTTTGTCCAGCCAACGGGGCACCCACTCACGCGTCTGGACGAGGGCCTCCTTGAGGCAGGCGTCAAAGGCCTGGGGCTGGGCATCCATGCGGGCGTTCGCTTTCGTTCAAGTGGGCCAAAAGGGGGGGTTTGGACCATTGTGACGAAGCTCCGCCGTGTTCACAACGTGGAAAAGACGCAAAAAGCGCCGCCAGTTCAAACCTTCTGCATCAAGGCTTGCCAACCCTCGACACCGAGATCGCGCAAGGTTTGCAGGTTGCGTTCAACGATGGCATCGGCGTCTCCACCTTCGCTGGCCACCGCTCGTTCCACGCTCTCTTCGCGCAGCAGGTGCAGCGTGGGAAACGGCGCGCGGTTGGTGCAGTTGGTCACGTCGTCGGGCTCGGTGCCCTCGAATTGGAACAACGGGTGAAACGGCGCGACCTGGATCACACCTTCCAGCTCGTGCTCGGCCACCACGTCGTCCACCACGTTGAGGAAGTCGTTGAAGACCTCGAAGTCGGGGAACAGCGTGGCGTGCACCAGCAGCGTGGTGTCGATCTCCTCGGCCGGCGTGTTCACCAGCAGCGTGAGCTCGCGGTCGAGGTCGTCGAGAAATGCATCGAGGTGGCGCGCCTGGCTCACCACGATACGCACCTGGTTCTTCACATACACCGCCCGTGCGAACGGGCACAGGTTCAGGCCGATGACGGCCTTTTCCAGCCAGTGGCGCGTGGCGGCTTCGACGTCCTGCATCACTTCAAAGCTTTGAAGCGCATGCGCTTGGGCTTCGCGCCCTCTTCACCCAATCGCTTCTTCTTGTCGGCTTCGTACTCCTGGTAGTTGCCGTTGAAGAACACCCACTGGCTGTCGCCCTCGGCGGCCAGGATGTGGGTGGCGATGCGGTCGAGGAACCAGCGATCGTGGCTGATGACCAGCGCACAGCCGGCGAATTCGAGCAGCGCGTCTTCCAGCGCGCGCAGGGTTTCCACGTCCAGGTCGTTCGAGGGTTCGTCCAGCAGCAACACGTTGCCGCCTTCGGCCAGGGTCTTGGCCAGGTGCAGGCGACCGCGTTCACCGCCGGAGAGGCTGCCCACGCGCTTTTGCTGGTCGCCACCGGAGAAGTTGAAACGGCCGCAGTAGGCGCGGCTGGGCATCTGGAACTTGCCCACGGTGATCATGTCCAGACCGCCGGAGATGTCTTCCCACACGGTCTTCTCGCCGGCCAGGCCATCGCGGCTCTGGTCCACCACGGCCATGCGCACGGTCTGGCCGATCTTCACTTCGCCGCTGTCGGGTTGTTCCTTGCCGGAGATCAGCTTGAACAGCGTGGACTTGCCCGCGCCGTTGGGGCCAATGATGCCGACGATGGCACCCGCTGGAATCTGGAAGCTCAGGTTGTCGATGAGCAAGCGATCGCCGAACGATTTGCTGACGTTCTTGAACTCGAACACCTCGTTGCCCAGGCGCTCGGCCACGGGAATGAAGATCTCGTTGGTCTCGTTGCGCTTCTGGTAGTCGACATCGCTGAGCTCTTCAAAGCGCGCCAGACGCGCCTTGCTCTTGGCCTGGCGGCCCTTGGGGTTCTGGCGCACCCACTCCAGCTCTTTCTTCATGGCCTTGGTGCGCGCGTCTTCGGTGCGCTGCTCCTGCTCCAGTCGGGCTTCCTTCTGCTCCAGCCAGGTGGAGTAGTTGCCCTTGTAGGGGATGCCGTGGCCGCGGTCGAGTTCGAGAATCCACTCGGCCGCGTTGTCCAGGAAATAGCGGTCGTGGGTGATGGCCACCACGGTGCCCGGGAAGCGCTTCAAGAACTGCTCCAGCCAGTCCACCGACTCGGCGTCCAGGTGGTTGGTGGGTTCGTCGAGCAACAGCATGTCGGGCTTGGACAACAACATGCAGCACAGCGCCACGCGGCGCTTTTCACCACCGGAGAGCACGCCCACCTTGGCGTCCCATGGGGGCAGGCGCAGCGCGTCGGCCGCGATTTCGAGCTGGTGCTCACCGTCGGTGCCCGAGGTGGAGATGACGGCTTCGAGCTGGGCCTGTTCGGCGGCCAGCGCGTCAAAGTCGGCGTCTTCCTCGGCGTAGGCGGCGTACACCTCTTCCAGGCGCTTCTGCGCGGCGCGCACGCCGCTCATGCTGTTCTCCACCGCTTCGCGCACGCTTTGCTCGGGGTCGAGCTGTGGCTCCTGCGGCAAATACCCGATGCGGATGCCCGGCATGGGAATGGCTTCGCCTTCGATTTCCTTGTCGATGCCGGCCATGATCTTCAGCAGCGTGGACTTGCCCGAACCGTTGGTGCCGAGCACGCCGATCTTGGCGCCGGGGAAGAAGGAGAGCGAAATGTCCTTGAGGATCTGACGCTTGGGCGGCACGATTTTGCCGACCTTGTTCATGGAAAAGACGTATTGAGCCATTGCTGTGTGCCTGAAGAATCTGCAGCCAGGACGGCCGCGCAACCCCGGATTATCCCAGCATGCGACAATACGGCTCGTTGGGCACTTCAGTTGGCTCAACACCAGCCCTTCGCTGGGGTGCTCGCCAACCACGGTGGCACCAAACCCCTGAATCCATCTGCCCCAGACTGGCCGGGTGCCGCTTCCAACACCGGAGCGACTCACGGAGTGGCCGATGCCCCCAGCGCCCTGGACGGGCGCCTCCAAAAAAATGACCTTTGACGATCTGAAACTGGCCCCGGCCATCGTGCAAGCCGTGCGTGAGCATGGCTACGAAACCCCCACCCCCATCCAGGCCGAGGCGATTCCCGCCGTGCTGGCCGGGCGCGACCTGCTCGGTGGCGCCCAGACGGGCACCGGCAAGACCGCTGCCTTCACCCTGCCCCTGCTGCAACGCCTCGCCGACGGCGAACGCGCCAAGAACCGCTTCGGCGGCGTGGCCATCCGCGCCCTGGTGCTCACCCCCACCCGCGAGCTCGCGGCGCAAGTGGAAGAGTCGGTGCGCACCTACGGCAAGCACCTGACGCTCACCTCCACCGTCGTCTTTGGCGGCGTGGGCATGAACCCGCAGATCAACGCCATGAAGCGCGGCGTCGACGTGCTGGTGGCCACCCCCGGCCGCCTGCTGGACCTGCAGCAGCAAGGTTTCCTCGACCTCTCCGGCGTGCAGATGCTGGTGCTGGACGAAGCCGACCGCATGCTCGACATGGGCTTCATCCACGACGTGAAGAAGATCCTGGCGCTGGTGCCGAAAGAAAAGCAGAGCCTGCTGTTCTCCGCCACCTTCAGCGACGAGATCCGCGACCTCGCGAGCAACCTGCTCAAGGACCCGCTGCACATCCAGGTGACCCCGCGCAACACCACGGTGCAGCGCATCACCCAGGTGATCCACCCGGTGGGCCGTGGCAAGAAAAAAGCCCTGCTGGTGCACATCATCAACCAGCACAACTGGAGCCAGGTGCTGGTGTTCACCCGCACCAAGTTCGGCGCCAACAACGTGGCCGAGTTCCTCACGAAAAACGGCATCCAGGCCATGGCCCTGCACGGCAACAAGAGCCAGGGTGCCCGCACCCAGGCGCTGGCCGGCTTCAAGAGCGGCGACATCCGCGCCCTGGTGGCCACCGACATCGCAGCGCGCGGCATCGACATCGACGAGCTGCCGCACGTCGTGAACTACGAGATCCCGAACGTCTGCGAAGACTACGTGCACCGCATCGGCCGCACCGGCCGTGCCGGCAACGACGGTGCTGCCGTCAACCTCGTGAGCCTGGACGAAGAAGGCTTCATGATGGAGATCGAGCGCTTCACCAAGCAGCGCATTCCGGTGCAGATGTTCCCCGAGTTCATGCCCGAGCCAGGTGAGAAGGCCGAGCCCATCGCCATGGGCCGCCAGACCATCTGGGGCGGTGCCGGCAAGCCGCCGAGCCGCGACGTGATGGCCGCGGCCGCCAAGGCCGCGCGCACGGAAATGATGCAGCGCGTGCGCGAGAAAAAAGCCGGTGAGCCCCAGCAGGCCCGCGGCAACGGTGGCGGTGGCCAGCGCCAGCGCCCGGCCGGTGACGGCGCCCAGATCGACGGCCCACGCGGTGAAGGCCGCCGTGGCGGCGGTGGCAACGGTGGTGGTCAACGTGCCAACGGTGGTGGCGGCAACGGCCAACCACGCAGCAACAACGGCCCACGCAACGGTGGTGGCCAGGGTCCACGCCCACCGCGCCAACAAGCCGATCGCGGCGACCGCATGGATCGCGCACCGCGCGAAGACCGTGGCCCGCGTGAAGACCGCGAACCCGGCGCCGAGCGCCAGCCCGGCCCGAACGCCCACCTGGGCAGCCTGCGCATCAAGGAACCGCGCCCACGCGCCGCCAACCCGGGCGGTCAGCCCGATCCGCTGCGCACCAGCATCGACGCCATGCGCACCGGCAACCGCGGTGGCAAGGGCGGCGGTGGTGGTGGCGGCGGCCGGGGTGGCCCACGCGGCGGCGGTGGTGGTGGTGGTGGTGGCGGCAATGCCGACCCATTGCGCACCAACTACGGCCGGATCCGCTGAACGGATCGCTGAACTACAGTGCGGTCATGCCCAACGACCGCACGCTCCCCACACCCGACGCCCCGTCTGCCTTCATCGGCAACGGGGCGTCGCCACGTTGGGCCACCCTCATGGTGGCCACCTGCAACGTGCTCAACCTGGCACAACCGGGACGCCATTTCTACGATGGCCAGGACCCCTACAGCCAGACCGAATTCGATCGCAAGGTGGACTGGCTGGGCAACCGGTTCAAGGCGCTCAACGCCGACGTGATCGCGGTGCAGGAGGTGTGGGACGAGCTGGCCCTGCGCGCGGCCGTGGCGCGCAGCGGCCTGCAGTACAGCTCGGTGGTGGTGCCGGGTGCCGAGAACGGGCCCGGACAAGTTGGTGCCCAAGGCACGCCGCGCGTGGGCATCGTCACGCGCCTGAAACTGGAATCGGTCGAGTCCATCGTCGACTTCCCTGCCGCTGCGGTGGTGCAGGTGCCCGGCCTGGGTGCCCACACCCGGTTCGAGCGCCCGCCGCTGGTGGCCACACTGCGCATGAAGCACGGCCAGCCGGTGTGCGTGATCACCGCGCACCTCAAGAGCAAACGCCCCAAGTACCTGGAAGACGCCAGCGGCAAGACCACGGAAGACACCGACGACCCGGCCGTGCAGGCACTGGGCTCCCTGCGCTCGCTCGTCATGCGGGCCGCCGAAGCGCTGGCGCTGCGGCTGAAGGTGGTGGAGTTGCTGCACCGCACGCGCCTGCCGCTGGTGCTCATGGGCGACCTCAACGACAGCCCGCACAGCGTGACCACCCAGCTGATTGCGGCCACCTCGCAGGTGGCCTATGACAAAGGCGCACGCGACAACGCGCTGTTCAGCGCCTGGGATGTGCAGGGTGAAGCCGCGCTGCGCCGCGACGTGGCCTATTCCCACATCCACCAGGGCTACCCCGAGGTGCTCGACCAGGTGCTGGTGAGCGAAGAATTCGTGGCCAGCAGCCGTGGCGCCATCGGTGATGTCCGCCGCGTGGATGTGTTCAACGACCACCTCTTCGAAGGCCGGGACCGCGGCCGCAGCGACCACGGCTTTGTGCGCGCCTTGCTCCGGCTGCGCCTGCCCGATGGGGTGTGAGCTTCAGACCTTCACGAAAGCGGTCACCAGCGGCTCGTCGCCCACCTGCCGGCTCCAGTGCCCGTGCACGCGTGCGTCAAATGTGGCGCCCGCCGGCAAGGTGTCGGCCGAATAGAAGTGCTCGCCCGGGCCAAAGGTCCGCGAACTGCCGTCCTGCAACCCGATCTCCATCTGGCCACTCAGCACAAACAGCCACTGCGGCGAGCCGGTGCAATGGAACTCGCTGCGAAAGCCCACCGGGCTCTGGCGCAACTGCAAGCCGTTCGCGGGCAACACCGGCGACAAACGCGCTGCGGGCGTGCCCTCGGTGAGGACGATGGCCTCCTCGCGGAAGCGGGCACGACCGTCACTGTCGGTGAACAATTCGACTTTGTAAAAGGGGTGCATGTGAGGCTCCTGACAGCGAGCCCGGTTGTACCAGACAACGCCAGCACCACAGCACAACGCCCGGCTCCCTGTGAGGGAAGCCGGGCGTTGCCGTTCTCAGCCCGCCAGCGGCAGGATCAGTTGGTCACGGCCGCTTTGGACGAAGCCGCACCGGCACGCACATCACCAACGGGGTTCACCGCTTGCACGGTGCCACGGGTGGGGTAACGGCCCGGGTAGATCTCGTTGTACTTGGCGCCGGTTTCGCTGTTGGCGATCAGGTCGCCCGTGCGGCGGGCCTCGGCCAGTTCGGCCAGCACCTGGGCGCGGGTCTTGCCCTGTGCCACGTCGGCGGCAGGGTAGCTGCGGGGATCGATGTCACGGTAGGTTTCGCCGGTTTCGCTGTTGGCGATCAGGGTGCCGTTGGCACGTGCATCGCGCAGCTCCTGCAACACGTCTTCGCGGGTCTTGCCCACCACGACGGCCTTTTCAGCGGCCTTTTCAGCGGTCTTTTGTGCTGCTGGGCGCGCTGTCATGGGGTAGGCACGCAGGCCCTGGTCGCCGTCGACGAGCACGGTGCCGTTGCGCTGCGCTTCGACGAGCTCGGCGCGAACCTGTTCGCGGGTTTTGGCCACGGACGGGTCGGCTGCCAGGGCGTGGCCTGCAGCGAGGGTGGAGAGGGCGATGGCAACAACAGACAGACGGTTTTTCATGACAGTTTCCTTGAGGAGGGTTGAACATGCCGGTCGGTCCGTTGTGCGGTCTGGCCGGCTTCGATGCCTCTGCGGAGGGTTTGCATGCATCGATGGGTTGAACTGTAAAGTTTCTGATCCTGATGAAAAATAGCGCCACCATCGTTGCTGTGTTTCTATTTCAGCAACAATAGTGTCTTTCTCATCCGGGAAAACCCTTTCAAGGAGCCTCTTCATGGACCGACTGGCCTCGATGCGTGTCTTTCAAAAAGTGATCGACGAGGGCGGCTTTGCGGCCGCCGGGCGTGCCGTGGACATGTCGCCAGCGGTGGTCACGCGGCTGGTGGCCGACCTGGAGGACCACCTGGGCACGCGCCTGTTGCACCGCACGACCCGGCGCGTCTCGCTCACCGACGCGGGCGAGGGTTACCTGGAACGGGTGCGCGTGATCCTGCAAGACCTGGACGAAGCCCACGCCCTGGTGAGTTCACAGACCAGCGAACTCGCGGGCGTGCTGCGCCTGCTGGCCCCCCCGGTGCTGGCCACGCACGTGCTCGCACCGCTGGTCAGCGGGTTCCGGCAGGCCTACCCCAAGATCCTGCTCGACATCGACGTGGAGTCGCACCGCGAGCCGCCAGTCGAGGACTACGACATCACGCTCATGGGCACCCGGGCCTCGTTCGACGCCAACGTGATCGCGCGCAAGGTGATCTCCAGCGTCACGGTCCTGCTGGCCTCGCCCGAGTACCTGCAGCGCAGGGGCACGCCCGCGCGCCCCGAAGACCTGGCACAACACGACTGCCTGCGCATCAAGCCGGCGGCCGGCCGCACCCGCGGCTGGCGCCTGCTGCACGAAACCGACGAAACACGTTTTGTGGACATCGAGGTGCAACCGGTGCTGTGGGCCAACCACACCGACACGCTGATGCACGCCGCACTCGACGGCGCAGGCATCACCGCCACCACCATCGAGCTGGCCGCGCCGCTGATCCAGAACGGTGATCTGGTGCGCGTGCTCAATCCATGGATCACCGACCGCCTCACCATGTACGCCGCCCTGCCCAGCCGCAAATTCATGCCAAGGCGCACCGAGGTGTTTCTGGACTACCTCATCACGCAGACCCGCGCACGTGTGGACAGCGCAATGGCCACCTGCAGCAGTTGCTGAAGTCCCGGTGAATTCCCGCCTTACCATGACCGCATGAACACACCGACCACCCCCTCGTCCGTCCACTTTGGTCACCAGGGCCGCGTCGTCATCGTCACCGGCGGTGCCCAGGGCATTGGTGAAGCCTGCGTGCGCCGCTTCGCGCGCGAAGGCGCCAGCCTGGTCATTGCCGACGTGGCGGACGCGCCCGGCAGCGCGCTCGCACGCGAACTCGGGGCCACCTACAGGCACTGCGACGTGGGCGACAAGCTCGATGTGGACGCGGTGGTGGACAAAACCGTGGCCGCTTTCGGGCGCATCGACGTGCTCGTGAACAACGCCGGCATCTTCAAGGCGGCCGACTTTCTGGAAGTGACCGAAGACGACTTCGACGAGGTGCTGCGCGTGAACCTCAAAGGTTCCTTCCTCATGGGCCAGGCGGTGGCGCGCGTGATGGCCACACAGCGCGACGGTGCCATCGTCAACATGAGTTCGGTCAACGGCGTGCTCGCCATCCCCAGCATCGCCAGCTACAACGTGAGCAAGGGCGGCATCAACCAGCTCACCCGGGTGATGGCGCTGGCCCTGGCCGAGCACGGCATCCGCGTGAACGCGGTGGCACCGGGCACCATCGCCACCGAGCTCGCGGCCCGCGCCGTGCTCACCAGCGACGAAGCCAGGAACAAGATCCTCAGCCGCACCCCCATGCGGCGCCTGGGCGAGCCCGACGAGATCGCCGACGTAGTGGCCTGGCTGGCCAGCGACGCGGCCAGCTACGTCACGGGTGAGATCGTCACGGTGGACGGTGGGCGCATGACGCTGAACTACACGGTTCCGCTCTAGGTGGGCGGGCACACCCGTTCGTAAGTACGCCAACAAACTGGCACACAACGGGAACTCTGCGCTCCGAGCGCGTCTCCATCGTGGCTGACAGCGCCGCTGCACACGCGGCCCGCGCTGATGCCCGCCCGCACGATGCGGCTGTTTTTTCGAAGCCGACACCTTGCTGAAACAACGTCCTGCCTGGACCCTGGCCGCCCTGTTGCTGGCCTGCGGCCCCACCTTCGCCCAAACCCCCGCACGCGCGCCGGCAGCCGCGCCGGTGATCGTGGCCTCCAGCACGCAGGCCAACGACGACATCGTCCTGTCCGTGCTGGGCAACGGTTCGGCGCGCCAGTCGGTGGTGATCTTCCCGGCTGTGGCGGGCGAAGTGGCGCAGGTCAGCTTCCGCCCCGGGCAAGCGGTGCGCGCCCGGCAGGTGTTGTTGCGCCTGGAAGACCGCTCCGAGCGGCTGGCCGCCGATCTGGCGGCGGCCCGCGTGGACGCGGCCAAGGCGCTGGCCGTGCGCTACGAAGGTACACGCGGCACCGGCGCCGTGCCCGAAAGCGTGGTGGACGAAGCGCGCGCCGCGCTGCGCGCCGCGAAGATCGAACTGGCCCAGGCGCGCGAGGCGGTGGCCGACCGCGTGGTCCGCGCCCCGTTTGCCGGCGTCGTCGGCCTGGCCACGGTCGAGCGTGGCGACCGCGTGACCGCCGACACCGCGCTCACCACGCTGGACGATCGCCGCGTGCTGTTCATCGACTTCGAGGTGCCCGAGGCCCATCTGGCCCGCGTGAAGCGCGGCCAAGCGGTCACGGCCACCAACCCGGCCTACCCGGGGCGCTCGTTCACAGGCGCTGTGGCCGAGATCGACAGCCGCATCGACCCGGTGTCGCGCAATGTGCGCATGCGGGCGACTGTCCCCAACCCCGACGACGTGTTGCGATCGGGCATGTCGTTCCAGGTGCAGCTGGATTTGTCGGGCCAACCCCGCGTGAGCGTGCCCGAACTGGCCCTGCAATGGGACCGCGAGGGGTCGTTTGTGTGGGTGGTGCGCGAGGGCAAGGCGGTGCGTGTGCCGTCGCGCCCGGTGCGGCGCGCTGACGGACGTGTCTTGCTCGATGGCGACCTGAAACCCGGTGAATCGGTGGTGGTGGAGGGCGTGCAACGATTGCGCGCGGGCCTGGCGGTGCGGGTGGTCGGCAACGGCGGCGCTGCGCACACCCAGCCATGACCGAGGATCGCGCCAACGACCTGCCGGCGCTGGCGATCCGCCGGCCGTGGATGGTGATCGTGATCAACCTGCTGATCGTCATCGCCGGCATCGGCGCGTGGCTGGGTGTGGAAGTGCGCGAGTTGCCCAACATCGACCGCCCCATCGTGGCCGTGCGCGCCGACTGGCCTGGCGCGGCGCCCGAGACCCTGGACGCCGAAGTCACGCGTGTGATCGAAGGTGCGGCCGCGCGGGTGCCGGGCGTGTACCTCGTGCGTTCTGCCAGCGAAGAAGGCAACCTGCGCGTCATCATCGAATTCAACCCCGGGGTGGACCTGGTGACCGCCGCCAACGACGTGCGCGACGCCATTGCGCGCGTGGAAGGCACGCTGCCCGATGGCGTGGAAGGCCTCGTTGTTGTGAAAGCCGACGCCGACGCCGAGCCAGTGATGCAGCTGTCGGTATCGAGCAGGACGCTGGCGGTGGACGAGCTCTCGCGCGCGGTGGAAGAGCGCATCGAACCCGAGCTGATTTCGGTCGAAGGCGTGGCCGACATCACGCTCTTTGGCAACCGGCAGCGGGTCATGCGCGTACGCATCGACCCGCTCAAGCTCGCGGCGTACAACGTGTCGGTGAACGACATCGCCACGGTGCTGCGGAGCGCACGGGTCGACGTGCCGGCGGGCAGCCTGGAATCGGCCAACCAGGAGGTGCTGGTGCGCGCCAACGCGTCGGTGGCCACGCCCGAACAGATGCGTGCCTTGCGCGTGCGCGCCGACCTGGCACTGGGCACGGTGGCCGACGTGTACTACAGCCCGGCCGACGCCACCTCGTACGTGCGCCTGAACGGCTCGTCGGTGGTGAGCCTGGGCATCGTGCGCCAGGCGCAATCCAACAGCGTGGAGATTTCCACCGGCGTGCGCGCCGTGGTCGAGCGCATCAATCGCGATGGCGGCGACCTCCAAGTCTCGGTGGTGTCGGACGACGCCTCGTTCATCAGCGGCGCCATCAGCGAGGTGCTGTTGAGCCTGCTGATGGCGGTGGTCATCGTGGTGGCGGTGGTGGGTGTCTTTCTGGGCCAGTGGCGCGCCACCATGGTGCCGGTGGTGGCCATCCCCATCTCGCTGATCGGCACGCTCGCGGCCATCTGGATGCTCGGGTTTTCGATCAACCTGCTCACGCTGCTGGCGCTGCTGCTGGCCACCGGCCTGGTGGTGGACGACGCCATCGTGGTGCTGGAAAACATCCAGCGCCGGCGCGCCCAGGGACTGGGCCCGAGGGCGGCCGCGGTGCTGGGCACACGCGAGGTGTTCTTTGCCGTGATCGCCACCACCGCCACGCTGGTGGCGGTGTTCCTGCCGATTTCCTTCCTGCCGTCGGCGGCCGGTCGCCTGTTCGCCGAATTCGGTTTTGTCATGGCCATCTCGGTGGCGATCTCCTCGTTTGTCGCGCTCTCGTTGGGCCCGATGATCGCGTCGCGCCTGCCCGACGCAACCGTGCCCGGACCGGTGTGGCGCCGGCTCTCCGTTTGGGGCACGCGCACCGAGTCCACCTACGACCGCTGGCTGGCCGCTGCCTTGCGCCGGGCATGGTGGGTGGCCGGCATCTGCACACTGCTGGCGGGTGCGGCGCTCTGGAGCTACACGCAGCTCACGCAAGAACTCACCCCGGTGGAAGACCGCGGCGTGCTCTCGATCCGCCTGGACGGACCGGATGGTGTGGGGCTGGCCTACATCGACCGGCAACTGGAGACCGCGCTCGCCGCCGTCACGCCGCTGCAAGATGAGGGTCTGGTCGAAAACATCTTCACCATCACCGGGCGCAACGACGCCAACCGGGCGCAGATCGTCGCGCCGCTGGCCGACTGGCGCGCGCGCGAGCTCACCCAGGCGCAACTCGCAGCCCGGGTGCAGCGTGCGCTGAACGACCTGCCCGGGGCGCGCGTGCGCATCCAGGGTGGCAACAGCCTGGGCGTGGGTGGTGGGGACGGCAGTGTGCAGATGGCGGTGACCGGTGACGACTACAACCGCATTGCAGACGCTGCCTACGGTTTTGCCGCCGCGATCGAACGCGACCTGCCGGGCTTGCGCGATGTGCGTGTGAACTACACCGCGTCGCAGCCGCAGATCACCCTGCGCATCGACCGCGAACGGGCCACCGAGCTCGGCGTTTCAGTGGACGGGCTGGACGTGGTGCTTCGCTCGCTGGTGGACGGCACCGAGGTCACCGACCTCACGGTGGACGACCGCAACGTGCCGGTGATCCTCGAATCGACCGCGCGCGGTGCCACCGACCCGCAAGCCCTCCTGGGCTACAGCGTTCGCGCCAGCACACCCGAGGGCGAGCGCCTGGTGCCGATGTCGCAGTTCGTGCGCTTCGAGGAAACGGCCATTCCGTCCGAACTCGAACGCCTGGGCCAACGCCGCGCGGTGCAACTCAGCGCCATCGCGGGCGAGGGCGTGCCGCTGCAGCAGGCGGTGGACGACCTGCGCACCCTCGCGCAAGCCGAGTTGCCTGACGGCATGGGCCTGCTGTTTCGCGGTGATGCCGCCACGCTGGAGCAAACCGGGCGCGACGTGGCCATCACCTTTGCCATCGCGCTGCTCGTGGTGTTCCTGGTGCTGGTGGCGCAGTTCGAGGGCCTCACCAGCGCGGCGGTGGTGATCATCACCGTGCCGTTCGGGCTGGCGGCTGCCGTGTTTGCCATGGCCCTGAGCGGCACCTCGATCAACATCTACAGCCAGATCGGCTTGTTGCTGCTGGTCGGCGTGATGGCGAAAAACAGCATCCTGATGGTGGAGTTCGCCGACCAGTTGCGCGACGCCGGACGCAGCGTGCTGGAGGCGGCCCAAGAGGCCGCGTCGACCCGCCTGCGCCCGATCATGATGACCATGGCCTCCACCGTGCTGGGTGCGCTGCCGTTGGTGCTGGGCAGCGGGCCAGGCGCGGAGTCGCGCGCTTCGATTGGCTGGGTGATCTTTGGCGGACTGTCGCTGGCGGCCGTCTTCACACTGTTCCTCACCCCCGTGGTCTACCTCGGTCTGGCGCGGTTTGCACCCCCTCGCGCCAGCCACGGCGAGCGCCTGGCGGCCGAAATGAAACAGGCCGCGGCGCGGCAAACCGGGGAGTTTTCATGAGCCGCGTGCTTCACCGACTGGGCGCCTTGGCGATGGCAGCAGCCCTCGCCGGCTGCGGCAGCACCACCCTGCTCGATGCGCCACCCGCAGCCCCCACGCTGGGCATCACGGACACCGACAGCTTTGCCGCCGCACCCACCGGCGCCACCGCGCCCACCGAAGCCGACCTGCGTTGGTGGAACCGTTTCAACGACCCGGCGCTGACTGGCTGGGTCGAGCGCGCACTGGCCAACAGCCCCGACACCGCGATCGCGCGCGAACGCGTCGTGCAGGCGCAAGCCTTGCTGCGGGGCGCCAGCGCCCGACGCAGTCCGCTGATCGGCGCTGAAGCCAGCGTGGAAGCGCGCAGCCGCCGCGCCGCGGGCGAACGGCGGCTCGACCCCGGCGCCGCGCTCACGCTGGACTGGGACCTCGACCTCTGGGGCGGCCTGCGCCAGGCCGAACAGTCCGCTGCCGCCTCGGTGTTGCGGGCCGAAGACCTGGCCCAGGCCGCGCGCCTGTCCACCGCCGGCCTCACCGCCCGCGCTTACGTCGCCTGGCAAGAGGCCCTGCTCGACCAACAGCTGCTGGCCGATGGACTCCAGCTACAGCGCGAAGTGTTGCGGCTGGTGGATGTGCGGGTGAACGCGGGCCTGGCGCCGAAGCTCGACCTGGACCGCGCGCAGACCGAAGCCGCCACGCTGGAAGCCGACGCGGCCGATGCGCGCGTGCGCGTGCGGCAGGCCGCGGCCGCGCTGCAGGTGCTGGCCGGTGAGCGTCCACAACCCATGGCCGCGCGGGTCGCGCAGCTGCCTGCGCTGCAGGGCAACCTGACTGTGGCGCGCCCGATCGACCTGCTGCGCCTGCGGCCCGACCTGCGCGCGGCCGAGCGCGGACTGGCGGTGGCCGCGGCCGACCTGGGCGTGGCGCGGGCCGACCTCTACCCGCGCCTGCGCCTGCCCGGCGCGATCACCCTCACCTCGGCCGGGCTGGGCGGTGGCGTGCTCGACATCGTGACCGCCACAATGGCCGCCGTGCTCGACGTGGCGCTGTTCGACGGCGGCGAGCGCAGCGCCAACGTGGACGCGGCGCGTTCGCGCGTGGCCGAAGCGGGCGAGGTGTACCGCCAGACCTTGCTGGAGGCCTTGCAACAGGCCGAAGCGGCGCTGGTGGCCAGCGAAGGCACGGCCACGCGCACCCGCGCACTGGAGCGCGGCAACACCGCCGCTCTCTCGGCCGTGGACCAGGCCCGAACGCTCTACACCAACGGTCTGACCGGCTTTCTCGATGTGATCGAGGCGCAGCGCAGTGCGCTGGCCACGCGCCGCAACCTGCTGCGCGCGCAGGCGGACGCGGCGCGCCAGGCCATTGCGGGCTTCGAGGCCATGGGCCTGATCGCGCCGGTGGCGCCGGTCTGACCACGCGGACCGAAGCCGTTTACACACGCTTACCTCGTTCACTGGAATACGAAACACGCTCACGGCGTTGTCGCATCAGACTCAGGCCGCGCCGGCGGCGGATGGCCTGGCTTCTTCAACCCCGATCTCAAAAGGACTGTCATGAAAAACAACATTGGTGCCATCGTGACCGCAGTGGCCAGCGTGGTGGGCAGCCACGGCGCCCAGGCGCAAAGCCTGCCGCTCGTGAAGGAACTGAGCCAGGCGGCGCAAGGCGTGCTGGCCAGCGTGAACCCCCTCAAGATCAGCGCGGGCAACAGCAGTTCGAATTCGTCGAGCAACAGCAGCTCCAACGGCAGTTCGAACTCGTCCTCCAACTCATCGAGCAATTCGTCGAGCAACTCCTCCAGCAACAGCAGCTCGAACTCTTCTTCGAACTCCTCCAGCAATTCGTCGGGCAACAGCAGCAGCAACTCGTCGAACAACAGCAGTTCGAACAGCAGCCGCGGCGCCCCGCGCGGCGACACCGCCGTGCACGGCTTCTTCAAGGGCTGGGAAAACGGCATGAATCGCGCTGCGCGCGCTGTGGGCATCGCGCCCGACCAGCCCACGCGTCGCTCCTCGAACAGCAGCTCCAACAGTTCGTCCAACTCCAGCTCCAACAGCAGCCGCTGAAGCGGTATCCTGCCCCCAGCATGCCGGCAGGGTCCCTGCCGGCATGCTGTCGTCTGACCCTTTCAAGAAAGCCAAGGCATGCCGGACACAGCGACCCCGCCGAAGATCGAATTCCTGTGCGCGCCCGAAGACCTGGGCGTGATCGCCGAGCCCGTGCCCGCGCGCGAGGCCCTGCCCGAGTGGTTCAAGCGGCTCGCGCCGGTGGACAAACAGCACCTTTCCACCACCGACAACGCGCTCACCGTCAAGCGCTGCATGCCGTTTCTCGACGCGCTCATGACCGGCTGGATCCTGCCGCTGGCGGCCACGGTGCGCATCGAGGTGCTGGACAACGGCCAGACCGTGAACACCGGCTGGGACTTCGACCGCACCATGGTGAGCAACCACCATCCCTACCAGATCGCCGGCCACCCGATGCAGCCGCGCCCGCCCAACAAATTCCACAACCACTGGACCATCCGCACGCCCCCGGGCTGGAGCTGCCTGTTCATCCCGCCGATGAACCAGCCCAACGGCGTGGTCGAAATTGCCTCCGGCGTGGTCGACACCGACGAGTACACCTCACTCATCCACTTTCCGTTTTTTGCCATTGCAGCCGATGGCCTTTACACGCTGGAGAAGGGCACACCGCTGGTGCAGGTGATCCCGTTTCGCCGCGACGACCAGCAGATCGCCGGTGAGGTGCGCGCCGAAACCCAGCAGGAAGCGGCCGAGCGACTGCGCATCCTGCGCGCCACCAGCGCGGGCGACGGCTGGTACCGCAAGGAAGCCCGCGAGAAACGCTGACATGCGCGCGTTCACGGCCATCACCCTCACCGCTGTGACGCTGGCTGCCGGCTGTTCGCACCTGCCCTCGGGTGGTCTGCAGGACGCCGTCGACGCGCTCACGCCCACCGAGCGGGTGGCCGGTATTCCGCGCGCGCTGCCACCCGCTCCACGCCCGGCCGTGCGCGTGGGCGACACCTACGTGTTTGGCGCCGCCTCGGTGCGCCGCGTGGCGGCGGTGAGCCCCACGGCGCTGACCTGGACCACCACCGACGGGCAGAACATCCGCACCGGGCGCGACTTTTTCACCCCGGTGCTCGAGCAGACCTTGCCCGACCGGCGCATCACCAGCCAGCTCAGCGGCCAGCCCGGCGCGCTGTGGCCACTGAGCGTGGGCAAGAAAGTCAGCTTCGAAGAATCGCGCGTCACCACCATGAGGGTGTTCGACCGTGAGATCACCACGCCGCTGCGCTGGGACTGCGAGGTGGTCGACATCCGCGTGAGTCAGGTGCCGGCGGGGGATTTCGACACCTTCCATGTGGTCTGCAGCGCGCGGCGCAGCGGCTTCTTCCTGCCGCTGCAAACGGTCACCTGGGACTACGCGCCCTCGCTCGGCCACTACGTGCGCCGCACCTGGTTCGAAGGCGGCCAGCGCCGCCAGAGTGTGCTGGGTGCCGCGCTGCCAGGGCCGCTGGCCACCCCTGCGCGCCTGACTGCCACGCTGGAGCGGCTGCAGCAGATGCAGCAGCCCTGACCCGCGTCAGCCGCAGCGCACCGCCACTTTGGGCAAGCCCCAGCCAAACACCGGGTCGCGCCCGGCCGCACCCAGATCGGTGACCGGCACGGCGCGCCCACCCTGCCAGTCGGCGCGCGAGAGCAGTCCCTCGTGCAGCGACTGCGAGAGCTGCGCCACCAGAAACGGCACGGCGTACGAGGTGCCGCTGCGCGGACGCACGATGCCTTCAGCGTCGGGCGCGGGCAAGGCCACGCCCGGCAGTGCAAAGTCCACCGTGTCGCCCTGGTTGGCGCGCCAGTAAATGCGCAGATCGGCCGACAGCGCGGTGGCGCCGAGCACACCGTCGAGCGCGGCCGGGTGCGCCGGCGCCGCGTTACGCCCGCCGTTGCCCACCGAGGCCACCACCAGCACGCCGCGCGCCTGCACCCGCTCGATGGCCGCCTGCAGCACACGGTTGGGCGGGCCGGTCAGGCTCATGCCGATCACGCCGGCACCGTTGCCCACCAGCCAGTCCAGGCTTTTCACCAAACCCAGCGCGTCGGCCACCAGCGTGCCCGATGGCAGGCGGAAAAACGGCTCCGCCGCCCGCAGGCTGGCGCGCGGCAGCAGCCCCGGCAAACCGGCGCCGGGTTGGCCCACCAGCAGCGTGGCCACCGCGGTGCCGTGGGACGCGTCGGTGGTCGCGTTTGCGTCGGTCACGAAGCGGCGCACCCGCAGGTCGGCGCCGCGCAGCGCGGACAGCCCGGTGTTCACACCCGAATCGACGATGCCGATGGTCTGGCCCCGACCACAGCGCGCGTTGGCCGCCGGCCAGTCCATGCGCTGCATGGGCTCGCAACTCGCGCCTTCGCAGCCGGCGGCCTCTGCCTGGTCCAACTGGTAGAAGTGGTGCAGGTCAAACACGCCCGGGTCGCGTTCGTTGGTCACGGCCAGCGCGGTTCGCGCGTCGATGCCCTGCGGCAAGCGCAGGCGCACCACACGCACGCCCAGACCGGCTTGCACGCTGGTCTCCACCACGCGTGCACCCCACTGCGCGGCGCGCTGCAGTGCGGCGGGGCTGGGGTCGAGCGCGATCAGCTCCGTGGCGCTGAAACCATCGGCCTGCACGGGCAGCTCGGGCACGCGCGGCCCGGGGTCGGTGTCCTGGCCGCCGGTGCCCGCATCGCTGCCCGCGGACGACGCGCCACCATCGCTGGCGCTGCCGTCATCTCCATCGCCGCCATCGTCTCCGTCGTCGGCGCGGGCCTGGCCCACCCAGGGCGCACCGTCCAGCGGCAGCCAGCCGATCGGAGGTGCGGCGTGCAGCAACAGCATCCACATCAACAACCACCACCCCCGGCGGTTCGGCCTCGAGCGGCGGGGATGAAAAAGCAGGGGCATGGTGGAATGGGTGGGCGCGGGTCGGGCGGTCAGGGTAAAACACCGCGGCCATCCCGTCAGCCGTGGGGTCTGTTTGCACACAACGCCGGGCCAGCACACTTTATTCCATGAAAGTCGGGAATAAAGCCGCCGCTGCGGCGTTGTCACCCCAACCACCATGCTCGAGTCCGACCCCCGCGCCCAGATCATCAGCCTGCTGCCCCGCTTGCGCCGATTCGCCAGCGGGCTCACGCACGACGGCCACATGGCCGACGACCTGGTGCAGACCGCCTGCCTGAAGGCGCTGGAGCGCTGGCACCAGTACCAGGCCGACACCAGCCTGGCGAGCTGGATGTTCCGCATCGTGCAGACCACCTGGCTCGACGATTACCGCACCCGGCAACGCCAGAAAACCGACGCCGACACCGACGCGTTGCCCGACATGGAAGGCGAAGATGGACGCCAGGTGGTGGAGCGGCGCAGCGACCTGCGCGCGGTGCGCACAGCCCTGGCGCAGCTGCCGGACGACCAGCGTGCGGTGCTGATGCTGGTCACCGTGGACGGGATGTCGTACCAGGAGGCTGCGCTGGCGCTCGACATCCCCATGGGCACGGTGATGAGCCGGCTTTCGCGCGCCCGCATCAAGCTGGCCGACGCGCTGGGAAGGCAAGGAGGCTGAGATGACATTCAACGACGACACCCTGATCGCCTACCTCGACGGGCAGTTGCCCGACGCCGACTACGGCCCGTTGGAACAAGCCCTGAGAACGGACGAAGCCCTGCGCACGCGCCTGCAGGCGTTGGCCGACAGCAGCGAACTCGCGCGCCGCGCCTTCGACCCGGTGTTGCTGGAGCCAGTGCCCCCACCGCTCATCGCCGCGATCTGGCGCGCGCCCGATCCACGTGCGCGCAGCAGCACCGGCACCACACGGCCCACCGGCCTGCTGGCCTGGCTCGGCCTGACCTCGGGTCCTCGCGCCTGGCCGGCGCTGGCCTCGGTGGTGGTGCTCGGCCTGGGGGTGGTGCTGGGCTTGCAACTGCTGGCCCCGTCAAGCGATGCGCGCTGGGCGCTGCGCGAAGGCGCACCGGTGACCGACGAGGCGCTGGCGTTGGCGCTGGAGGTCTCGCCCAGCGGCCGCGTGCTGCGCACCGCCGGCGGGGCCGTGGAGATCCTGGCCAGCTTCGAGCAGATGGGCGGCGGACACTGCCGCGAGTTCAACCGCAGCAGCCCGGGCGGCACGCTGGACGAGCTGGGGATCGCCTGCCGCAACGCAGCGGGCGACTGGCAGCTCGAACTGCTCGTCGCCGAGGACCGCTCCCCGGAGGCCGGGCACACCAGCTACCAGACCGCCAGCGATGAACAGCACGACAAGGCCGACGCCTTCCTGCGCAACCGCGTCGCGGGGTGGCCGCTGGAAGAAGCCGAAGAACAAGCCCTGATCGACCGCGGCTGGACGCCCTGAGTTCAGGCAGGCCGGGGCCACACCACCACCGCTTCGCGGATCGGCAGGTGGATGAGTGCCGCGCCCACCGCGAGCACGATGTCGATGTACCAGACCCAGTCGTAGTTGCCGGTGGCCTCGAACACCTGACCACCCAGCCACGCGCCGAGGAAACCACCGACCTGGTGCGACAGCATCACGAGTCCGAACAACATGGCCATGTTGCCGGTGCCGAAAAACTTGGCGACCAGCCCCACCGTGGGCGGAACGGTGGACAGGAAGGTCAGGCCCATCACGGCGGCGAAGGTGAGCATCACCGCTTCGGTCTTGGGTGCCAGCAGGAAGATCAACACAGCCACCGCGCGCGTGGCGTACACCAGCGAGAGCAGCGACTTCATGCGCCAGCGGCCCACGGCCCAGCCCATGGCCAGGCTGCCGATGATGTTGAACAAGCCGATGATGCCGAGCGCCCAGGCGCCCACCGGTGCGGGCAGGCCGCACGCGGCCACCACACCGGGCAGGTGCGTGGCGAGAAAGGCCACGTGGAAACCGCAGACGAAGAAGCCGGCGGAGAGCAGCAGGTAGCTCGGGTTGGCCAGTGCCTTGCGGATGGCTTCGCCTGCGGGCAATGACACCGGCGCGGGCGCTGCGCCGGCGGTGGGCGCCGGGCCGGGCCCGCGCAACACCCAGGCGGCGGGCAGCGCCAGCAACACGATCAGCGCCAGCGCCTGCAGGGCGCCGGCCCAACCCAGACCCAGCGTGAGTGCCGCGGCCAGCGGCGCCATCAAGAACTGGCCGAACGAGCCGCCCGCGTTCACGATGCCGGTGGCCATGCCGCGCCGCTCGGCCGGCATCAGGCGCGTGGTCGCAGCCATCAGCACCGAGGGTCCGGCCATGCCGGCGCCACCGGCCGAGAGCACACCGATGGCCAGGATCAGGCCCCAGGTGCTCGTCATGAGCGGCGTGATGAAAGTGCCCAGGGCCACCAGCATCACACCCGCGAGCAGCACACGCCCGGCACCGATGCGGTCGGCCACGGCGCCGGCGAACGGCTGCGTGAGCCCCCACCAGAGCTGACCGAAGGCGAACGCCAGGCTGATGCTGCCCACACCCAGTCCGGTGGCGGTGTTCAGCGGCGAGAGGAAAAAGCCCATGGTCTGGCGCGTGCCCATGGTGAGCGCAAAGGTGCCGGCGGCGGCCAACAGCACCAGCCACCACACGGCGTGTTTTTGAACATCAGTCTTCATGGTCGTCCTCCAGATGGAACGCGGCCAGCCCTTGATCGAGCAGGTCGTGCAGCGCGGCCACCTGGGCCACACCGAGTTTCTCGTTGAGCGCGAGCTGCGCCACCTTCCAGCGGCGCTGCGCCTGGCGCCGCAGTTCGCGCCCGGCCTCGGTGATGTGCACCAGGCGGCTGCGCGCGTCCACTCCCTCGCCCATCTCAATCCAGCCGGCCGCCACCAGCGGCTGCAGGTTGCGCGTGAGGGTGGAAGCGCCCATGTCCATGCGCCGCGCCAGTTCGCCGGGCGCCACCGGGCCGAGCTTGTCCACGTGCGCCAGCAAGGAGTACTGCGTGATCTTCAGCCCCGACCCGCTCAGGTGCTGGTCGTAGTGCTGGGTCACGCGCCGGGTGAGCTGGCGCAGCTTGAAGTTGGTACAACCCACCGGACTCGGGGCCGAAGTGGACGGTGACGCATGGGTGTCAGTGCTCATGATTCGATTGTATCTACAATGATTGCAACTGCAAACGAAAAGGACACCACATGACCACGGAAGAAACCCAGGCACTCTGGATGCAGCAGTACGACGCCATCGTCGAGCGCATGAAAAACGGCGCCGGCGTGGGCCTGGCCAACCCGGCCGACATCGCGGGGCTCACCGGTCTGCAGCAGATGCAGGCCATGCTCGACGGCCAACTGCCTTACCCGCACATTGCCCACACGCTGGACTTTTCACTGGTCGAGGTGGGCGAAGGCCGCGCGGTGTTCCAGGGTCAGCCCCAGCTCAAGCACTACAACCCGCTGGGCAGCGTGCACGGTGGCTGGTACGCCACCCTGCTCGACTCGGCGCTGGGCTGCGCGGTGCACACCACGCTGCCGGTGGGCCGCGGCTACACCACGGCCGAACTGGGGGTGAACATCGTGCGCGCCGCGTCCCACAAGAGCGGTCCGCTGCGCGCCATCGGCACCGTGTTGCACGCGGGTCGCCAGTTGGCCACCGCCGAGGCCCGCATCGTCGGCGCCGATGGCAAGCTCTACGCCCACGCCACCACGACCTGCCTGGTGTTCGAAGCGCCGGCGCGCTGAGTCCAGGCGCAAAAAAGCCCGGCGAACCGGGCTTTCTGCCGGGGTGATACACAGGCTCAGCCGGCGATCATCACCTCCACGCGGCGGGCTTCGGCGTCGTTGCCGGTGCCGGTGGTCTGCTCGGGTTTCTTGAGCTCCAAGCTGCTCTCGGCCACGCCGGCACCCACCAGCGCATCGCGTACCGCCAGCGCACGCTTCTTGGCGAGCTCGGCGTTGAAGGCAGGGTCACCGGTGGCGTCGTGAAAACCCGAGAGCACCAGGCGTTTGCCAGCCTTGGCCGCCGCGATCGCGTCTCCGAGCGCCACCAGCGCGCCCGAAGCCAGGTCGGCCTTGCCGGAGGCAAAGTAGAACTTCACCACGCCGTTTTCCACCACCACGCTGGCGTCGTCGCTGGATGCGGCGGCCACGGCGGGAGCCGCGGGTGCGGCGGCCGGTGCGGCCATCTGGGTGGTGGGCGTGCCACCACGGGATTTGTGGATGCCCAGGCCCACGGCGAAGCCGGTCACCAGCACAATCACCGCCACCAGCAGCACCGCGACCACGCGGTACTCAACTTCGTTATCTTGGGAAGACATGGGAAACACTCCGTGAAAATGGTTGTCAGTTCGTCGACCTCCCGGGCGCAGCGCGCCAACCTCTCACAGCGGCGCAGCCCGTCGGGCGCTGCGGGATTGTAAATGGCCCCTTCCTACCCTTCATCCACGGCACCACCCCGCACGGTCCGTCCGACCACCTGGGACCCAGCCCAACGCAACGGCGCGCAGATGATGGCCGACACGCTCGCGCAGTGGCGGTCCCTGGGCCCGCGCCCCGACCTCTGGGTGTTCGCCTACGCCTCGCTGGTCTGGCGCCCCGAGTTCACCGCCGCCGAGCAGCGCCTGGCGCGCGTGCACGGCCACCACCGCTGCCTGGAGATGTGGAGTCGCATCAACCGGGGCACTTACGAATGCCCCGGCCTCGTGTTTGCGCTCATGCCGGGCGGCAGTTGCACGGGCCTCGCGTTGCGCGTGCCCCACGATGAGGTGGAAGCCCTGATGCCGCTGCTGTGGGCACGCGAGATGCCGAACCCGGTCTACGACCCCAAGTGGCTCACCTGCCAGACCGAGCAGGGCCCGGTGCACGCGCTGGCTTTCACCCTCTCGCGCCGCAGCCCCAGCCACACCGGCACGCTGAGCGAAGAACGCTACCGCGACATCTTCAACCGATCGTGCGGGCGCTACGGCACCACACTCGACTACGCGCGCCAGACCTTCCACGGCCTGCTGCACCACGGCATTCACGACCGTGCGCTGGGCAAACTGCTGCAGCTGGTCGACGGCACCGATTGACCTGCCGCAAGCCCGGGTCTGGGCCCCACTCCTATACTGAAAAACATGAACATCGCCGACCTGCGCAAGAGCTACGAAAAAGCCGAACTCAGCGAGTCCGCTTCCCACCCCGACCCGCTGTTGCAATTCTCGAAATGGCTGGAAGAAGCCATCAGCAGCGAGGTGCCCGAACCCAACGCCATGACCGTGGCCACCGTCGGCTCGGACCTGAGGCCGAGCACGCGGGTGGTGCTGATCAAGGGCTATGACGAGCGCGGCATCGTCTGGTACACCAACTACGCCAGCCGCAAGGGCCAGGAGCTCGCGGGCAACCCGTTCGCAGCACTCCAGTTCCACTGGGTCGAGCTTGAACGCGTGGTGCGCATCGAAGGCGCGGTGGAAAAAGTGAGCGACGCCGAGAGCGACGAATACTTCCACAGCCGCCCGCTCGACAGCCGCATCGGCGCCTGGGCCAGCCCGCAAAGCCAGGTGATCGAGGGGCGCACGGTGCTGGTGACCAACGCCGCGAAGTACGGCGCGCAGTTTCTGCTGCAACCGCCTCGCCCGCCGCATTGGGGCGGCTACCGCCTCAAGGCCGAGCGCTGGGAGTTCTGGCAGGGGCGCAAGAGCCGTCTGCACGACCGACTGCGCTACACCGCGCAGGCCGACGGCGCTTGGTTGCGCGAGCGGCTCGCGCCCTAACTTTTTTCAATCGCCTGATCGGCCACGGCGGCCAGTTGCCCGGCGCTGACCAGCGCTGGCGCGACTTCGGCCAGCGGTACCAGCACAAACGCCCGCTGCGCCATGCGCGGGTGCGGCACCGTCAAGCGGCGTGACTCGATGCGCGCGCCACCAAACAGCAACAGGTCCATGTCGAGCGTGCGCGGCGCATTGCGGTAGGGGCGTTCGCGGCCGGCCTGTTGTTCGATCGCCTGCAGGACGTCGAGCAAGGCCATGGCGTTGAGGGTGGTCGAGACCTCCGCCACGGCGTTGATGTAATCGGGGCCGGTGGACTGGATCGGTGCGGTGCGGTAAAGGCTGGAGGCCCGCACGACGCGGATACCAGGCGTGCCGCCCAAAGCCGCCAGGGCATCGCGCAGCGCCTGCGCGGTATCGCCAAGGTTGGCACCCAGCGCGACGAAGGCCGTGACCTCAGCGCGGTCCACGGCCAACGCGTTCAAACCGGTCCCGGCTCGCCACCGGCGGCGGCACCACCGGGCTTGCGGCGGCGACGGCGGCGCTTCTTGGCCGGGGCCGAACCGTCGGTGGGCGCCGTGGACTCGGCGCCATCATCGGACTCACCAGCGTCTTCGTCTTCCCGGTCGTCAGCGCCGGCATCGGCCGCGCGAAAACGGGGATCGGGTGCGGGTGCTTCGGTCGACGCAGCGGCATTGGCCGGGTGGTCGTCGTCGCTGCGCTTCACGCGCCGCGCCTTGCCGGCGCCGGGTTTGGCCAGGTTGTCTCGCCGCTGCGCGTCCACCATGTCTTCGCGCATGTCGTCGCTGGCCATGCTGAAGGTTTCCCACCAATGGGCCAGCTCTTCTTCCACTTCGCCCACCTGCGCGCGCAGGCGCAGGAAGTCGAAGCCGGCGCGAAAGCGCGCCTGGTCCACCAGGCTGAACGGAGAGGTGCCCACGCGCTTGTCGAAGCGGGGCTGCATCATCCAGATCTCGCGCATGTCGGCGCCGAGCTTGCCGCGGCCCGACACATCGCCGATGCGCGCATCGAAGGCTTCGTCCACCGCGTCCTGCAGGGCCGCGAACGGGGGCGGCGGGCGTTGGCCCGGGCGGGCGTTCAGGCGCTGGCTCCATCCCTTGCGCACGTCGGCCCACAACACGCAGGCGAGCAGGAAACTCGGCGCCACCGGCTTGCCTTCGCCCACACGGCGGTCGGTGTCCTGCAGGGCGAGCTTCACAAATTCGTCGTCGGCGCGCTGCACCACCACGTCGAGCAGCGGGTAGATGCCGGTGTCCAGGCCCACGGCCTTGAGTTGTGCCACGCTGGCCAGCGCGTGGCCGGTCTGGAGCAGCTTGAGCATTTCGTCGAACAGGCGGCTCTGCGGCACGTCCAGCAGCAGCTTGCGCGAGGACGCCAGCGGCTCCAGCGTCTTGGCATCAAACGTGAAACCCAGACCGCTGAGCTTGGCTGCAAAGCGCACGGCGCGGATGATGCGCACCGGGTCTTCGCGGTAGCGCGTGGCGGCGTCGCCGATCATGCGCAGCGTCTTCTTCTTCGCGTCGCGGATGCCGTGGTGGAAGTCGACCACGGTCTGCGACTCGGGGTCGTAGTACATGGCGTTGATGCTGAAGTCGCGGCGCGCAGCGTCGTGCTCGATCGGGCCCCACACGTTGTCGCGCAGCACGCGCCCGCTGGCGTCCACCGCGTGTTTCATGCCGGCGAGCTCGCCCTTGCTGGTGCGCTCGTTGCCCGCCACCTGCTCGGCGTCGGCGCTGTCCAGGTAGGCGCGGAAGGTCGACACTTCGATCATTTCGTGTTCGCGGCCGCGGCCGTAGATCACGTGAACGATGCGGAAGCGCCGGCCGATGATGAAAGCGCGGCGGAACAGACCCTTGACCTGTTCGGGTGTGGCGCTGGTGGCCACGTCGAAATCTTTCGGCCGCAAGCCCAGCAGCAGGTCGCGCACCGCACCACCCACGATGTAGGCGTCAAAGCCCGCCTGTTTGAGGGTGTGCACCACGTCGAGTGCGCGCTGGTCCACCAGCTTGATGTCGATGCCGTGCACCGAGACCGGCACGTCTTCGCGTTTGCCGAAGGGGCTGGCGCGGCGTGCGGGGGCCGCTGGCGATTTGCCGAGCAGCCTGTCAATGAATTTCTTGATCATTCGAATAGGTTCAATATGCGCCAGCCCCGTTCGAGGGCAATGGCTTGGAGCCGGGCGTCCGGGTTGGTGGCCACGGGCTCCTGCACTTTTTCCAGCAGCGGCATGTCGTTCATGGAGTCGCTGTAGAAGGTGCTGTGCTGCACGCCGGCCCATTCCAGGCCACGCGCGGCCAGCCATTGTTCCACACGGGCGACCTTGCCCTCTCGAAACGACGGCGTGCCCCGGATCTCGCCGGTGGGCTCCCCCCGCTCGTCGGTGGCGAGATCGATGGCAATCAGCTCGTCCACACCGAAGGCCCGAGCGATCGGACGGGTGACGAATTCGTTGGTGGCGGTGACGATCACGACCGTGTCGCCCGCGGCCTGGTGAGCACGCACCAGCGACAAGGCCGTGTCCTTGAGCGAGGGCAGCACCACTTCGGCCATGAAGCGCGCGTGGGCCTCGCGCGCGGTTTTCAAACCACGCTCGCGCACCGCCTCGATGGCGAAGCGCACATAGCGGTGGATGTCCAGCGTGCCGGCCTTGTAGTCGGCGTAGAAGCCGTCGTTGGCCTTGGAGAAGCTGTCGCCATCGCGCCAGCCCAGTTTCACGGTGAATTCGCCCCAGGCGTAGTCGGAATCGAACGGGATCAGGGTGTGGTCAAGGTCAAACAGGGCCAGTCTCATTCGTCTTCCAACATGGATTTGATCAAGGGGATCGTGATGGCGCGCTGGGTGCGCAGGGCGTAGGCGTCGAGCTGGTCCAGCAACAGCATGAGGCTGGAGAGGTCGCGCGAGAAACGGCGCAGCATGAAGTCCATCACCTCGTCGCTGAGGAACACGCCCCGGTCGTCGGCGGCGCGGCGCAGCACGCCACGGCGTTCGGTTTCGCCCAGCGCGTGCAGCTGGAACACGTGGCCCCAGCCCAGCCGGGTGCGCAGGTCTTCGCGCAGGCGCAGGTCGGCCGGTGGGCAATTGGCCGCGGCCAGCACCCAGCGCGCCGGGCCGTGCGCCGGATTCTGTGCGTTCACGAACCAGTTGAAGGCCGCCGCCTGCTGCGTGGCTGTGTAGAGGTGGCAGTCGTCGAGCAGCACCGCGTCCCAGTGTTCGTCGAACTCGGGCGGGTCCAGCGTGTCCACATCGATCCAGCCCACCCGGCTGCCCTGCTCGCGCAGGCTTTCGCGCACCGCGCGCAACAGGTGCGTCTTGCCACTGCCGCTTTCGCCCCACACAAACGTGGGCACGGGCGAGCGCAAGGGGTTGTGGGTCCAGAGCTTGAGGTGCTCCAGCGCGGCCTCGTTGCCGGCGGGCACGAAGTTGGCGAGGGTGGGCACGGGCGCCAGACCAATGTCCAGGGCCATCTGTTTCATGGGGCCGGTGCTCATGGCTCGATGTTCCCGCGGTTGGCGTGCGGAACATCGCCGAGGTACATCTGGCTGGCCAGGTAGCCGCGCTTGGCACGGCGGATCGCCACCAGCAGCACGGCGCTGGCGGGCAGGGCGATCAGCACGCCCACGAATCCAAACAGGTGACCAAAAGCCAGCAAGGCAAAGATGACAGCGATGGGGTGCAGGCCGATGCGCTCACCGAGCAGGCGCGGCGTGAGGTACAGACTCTCGACCACCTGGCCGAGCATGTACACACCGCCCACCAGCGCCACGCCCAGCACAGTCTGGAACTGCAGCAGCGCGGCAAACAGCGCCATCACCAGCCCAAGACCAAAACCGAGGTAAGGCACGAACACCGCAAGGCCGGTGAACACACCGATGGGCAGCGCAAGGTCGAGGCCGATCAGGGCCAGCGCCACGGTGTAGAACACCGCCAGCACGGCCATCACCAGCAGTTGCCCGCGCAGGTACTGGCCCAGCACCTCGTCGGTCTCGTTCAGAAAGCTCTGCACGCTGTCGCGCCAGCGGGGCGGGATCAGGTTCTTGGCACGGGTGATGAGGTTCGTCCAGTCCAGCAGCAGGTAGTACGCCACGATGGGCATGAGGAACAGGTTGCCCACCACCGCGGCCAGCGCGCTGCCGCCGATGCGCAGCGACGACAGCAAGCCGTTGATCAGCTCGCTCTCGTTGCCGGTGATCAGCGTGCGCAGCCATTCGCGCACCTGGCTCACGTCCACCTGCAGGTTGACGCCGAAGCGGTTGGCCAGAGGAAGCAGCGCGTCGTTCAGGCGAACCAGCAGCAGCGGTACCTGATCGCGCAAGAGCGGCACCTGCTTGGTGATCACCGGCACGATGAGCAGCATGACGGCGGCCAGCACCAGCATGAGCAGAGCGATGGCCAGACCGGCGCCGAGCCAGCGCGGCACGCGCCGGGCGTGCAGCCGCTCCACCAGCGGGTGCAGGGCGTAGGCCAGCACGGCGGCCAGCAGAAAGGGCATGAGCACCGGTGCCAGCAGGGAGAGCAGCAAAGCACTCACCACAGCGATCAGGGCCCAGAGCAAGGCGCGGATCTGGTTGGAGGTCAGTGGCATGGAGCGCGAGGGTCGATGAGGCCGCGAGGGCGACCCCTTAAAATCTGGGGCAAATTCTATCGGGCCACCCTCAGGGTACCCGAAAGCCCCCCACCCGCCCAGCGTCCCGCTCCAACGACCGCCTCGCCCACCTCTCCCCACTAACACCGGGCCAGCATCCACATGACCTCTTCCACCACCCCCCTTTCGTACAAAGACGCCGGCGTTGACATCATTGCTGGCGACGCGCTGGTCGAGCGCATCAAGCCGCTGGCCAAAAAGACCATGCGCGAAGGCGTGCTGGCCGGCATCGGCGGCTTTGGCGCGCTGTTCGAGGTGCCCAAGCGCTACCAGGAACCGGTGCTGGTGAGCGGCACCGACGGCGTGGGCACCAAGCTCAAACTGGCGTTCGAGTGGAACATGCACGACACCGTGGGCATCGACCTGGTGGGCATGAGCGTGAACGACGTGCTGGTGCAAGGCGCCGAGCCCCTGTTCTTCCTGGATTACTTCGCTTGCGGCAAGCTCGACGTGGACACCGCTGCGGCCGTGGTGGGTGGCATTGCCCAGGGCTGTGAACTCAGCGGCTGCGCCCTCATCGGCGGTGAAACCGCCGAGATGCCCGGCATGTACCCCGCGGGCGAATACGACCTGGCCGGCTTCTGCGTGGGCGCGGTCGAAAAATCGAAGATCCTCACCGGCCAGAGCGTGAAGCCCGGCGATGTGGTGCTGGGCCTGGCCTCGCACGGTGTGCATTCCAACGGCTTCTCGCTGGTGCGCAAGTGCATCGAGCGCGCGGGCGCCGATCTGCCTGCCACGCTGGACGGCCAGCCGTTCAGGCAGGCCATCATGAAACCCACCCGGCTCTACGTGAAGAACGTGCTGGCCGCACTCGCCGCACACCCCATCAAGGCCCTGGCCCACATCACCGGTGGCGGCCTGCTGGAAAACATCCCGCGCGTGCTGCCCGATGGCACGGCCGCGCACCTGGTCAAGGGCAGCTGGCCGCAAACCGAGCTGTTCGCCTGGCTGCAGAAGACCGCCGGCATCGACGACATCGAGATGAACCGCACGTTCAACAACGGCATCGGCATGGTGGTCGTGATCGACGCCGCCGAGTCTGCGGCCTGCGCTGCCACGTTGCGCGGCCTGGGCGAAACCGTGTTCGAGATTGGCCGAATCGCCGAACGCGGCGACGGCGCAGCGGTGGTCGTGGCCTGAGGCTCTACAACAGGGTTTCTGACGGCAGGACGTGCACACCCGGCGCGGCCACCATGGCCGCCTGCAGCAGGTGGTGTGCAATGCGCTCGGCCGGCACCACGCGGTAGCGCCGCGGCAGCAGCGGCCCCGCCCAGCCTGAGACCATCACGGCCAGTTGTTCCGCCGGGCGGTTCTGATCGCGGTGGCCGCCGATCAAACCAGGGCGCACAAACGTCAACGAGGGGTAACCCACCGCCTGCAGGTCGCGCTCGGTCTCGCCCTTGGTGCGCGAATAGAACACACGCGATCCCACGTCGGCGCCCAACGCCGAGTTGAAGGCAAAAGCCTGCGCGCCGTACCCTCGCGCCAGCCTGGCAACAGTCAGAGGATGGTCGTGGTCAACCTTGTAGAACGCGGCCTGGGAGCCCGCCACCCGGATGGTGGTGCCCAGCGTGCAGATGACCGCGTCCACCGCCCACCAGTCGGCGGCTTCAGGCAAGCGCTCGAAGTCCACCAGCGGGTTGAGCAGCTTGGGGTGCGGCACCAGCGAACGGCGCGTGGGGGCGACCACGCGGTCCACCGCCGGATCGGCCAGGGCTTGCTGCAGCACCTGGCCGCCCACCAGCCCGGTGGCGCCCACCAGCAAGAGTTGTTTCATCAGCGGGTCCCTGGGGTCGATGTATCGAGCTTGCTGTCGATGCTCTGCAGCAAGCTCTGGTAGCTTGCCTGACGCACACCGCCCAACGCCACCGCCTGGCGGGCCGCCTGTTGAGCGGCGGGCAACTGGCCGAGCTCCAAGCGCACCTGTGCCAGGTTGTTCCAGGCATCGGCGAAATCGGGGTGGGCGCGTGTGGTGGCCTCGAAGGCTTGTGCGGCCTCTTCGCGTTGGCCGAGCGCATACGCCGTGTTGCCCAGACCCAGCAGGCTGATGCGGTGCTGCGGCCATTGTTGCAAGCCGGTGGCGTAGGCCGTCAGGGCGGCCTTCGGGCTGGACCTCTCCAGCGCCGACACCGCCACCGCCCAATCGTCGGGCCGGGCCGTCACCGGCAACTGGTCGGGTCGGCTCGCGCGCATGGCCCAGTGTGACGAACGCGCCCAGGTGTTCTCGAACGTGCTCATGGGCATGACCAGGCGCGCCGTGGTGCCCGAATGGAGCACCACTTCTCGGGCAGCGCGGTCGTAGCCGACGACCACCGCGTAGTGCCACATGGGCGAAAACGGCAGGGAGAGGTTTTGCAGCACCAGCACCGGGTGGCCGCTGGCGACCTCGGTCAACACGGTTTGCAGATCGGGCGCCAGCGGGTAGGCCACCAGACCCTGGCGGCGCGTGGCGGCCAGCATCTCGGTTTGCAGCGCGCCCTGGCGACCGGGCAGGTAGACCTGCGGCGTGAGTTGCTCGGGCGTGACGCTGGCCCCTGCGGACTGCGCCACCATGGCCAGCGTGGCCGGGCCACACAGCAGGTCCTCCTGCGGGTGAAACGGCACCTGCTCCAGCAGCACGGCCTGTGGCAATTGCGCCGGCCAGGTGCGCTGCAGCGCGGCCGACTGCGGCGGCGTGGCGCAGCCCGTCAAGAGCAGGCCACAAAGAACAACCCCCGCCAGGGCGGGGGTCGAACAGCGAAGTCGCCAGGACTTCATCGAATGCTGCGGGTGAACGGGAACACCGAGGTCAGGCCCAGGATGTCGGTGACCAGCAGCACCAGGAACACGGTGAACAGGATCCCGATCACGCCGGCACCGGCGGGGGCCTGGTCCACACGGTCGGCCAGCTGGGCCACTTCCACGTCGGACATGGCTTGCACACGCTCGATGGCGGCGTTGGCGTCCACACCCTGGGCTTGCAGTGCGGTCTGCACGTCGGCACGGTTCAGGAAGGTGCTCACGTGTTCACGGTCGGCGTTGCCTGCCGGGGTCACCATGGCCTGTTCGGTCGACACCATGGCAGCTTGTGCCGTCAGCGGTACGCCAGCAAAGGCCATGCAGGGAATCAGGGCGGTGGCAATCAGGCGTTTGAGGGTTTTCATCATGGTGTGGGTCTCGATGTGGGGTGGTCGCGGCAGCAAAAGTGTCACTGCCTGAACGTCATCCTCATGGTGCGCGAACGACGCGTCAACCGCCTTTACAAGGCGACACACAACCACCCGGTTTTGCCCTGTGTTGTGTGCGCCAGGGAACAGACGCGTCAGTTGAGTGCGCGCCTCAATTCCTGCACACGCTGCGCGATGGCTTCGCGGTCCAGCGTCTCGTCGGAGTGTTCGACGTAGATCTCGAGGTCCTTCACCGCCAGCCGCAGGTCGCCCATCTCGGCCCAGGCCAGGCCCCGGTCGCGGTACTCGGCCCACGCGTCGGGCAGCAGGATGAGCAGTCGATCCTGCACCGCAATCAGTCGCAGCCAGTCCTCTTGCGTGCGGTGAATTTCTTTCAGGTTGCGCAGCAGCCGGGCCACGATGTCGCGCGGCGTGGCGGCCTGCAGGTACAGGCCCACCGGCACATCGAAGTCGTCCACCAGACCATTGCGCCGCTTGTAGGGCTCCAGCCGTTCGGAGAGGTCTTCGCGGCTGAGCGACTGGCCGGTGAAGGGGTCGATCACCACCTGCCCGTTGGGGAGGTTCACCTTGACCATGAAGTGGCCGGGAAAGTTGACGCCGCGCGCCTTCAGGCCCAGCCCTTGCGCGAGCTCCAGCCACAGCACCGCAAGCGAGATCGGAATGCCGCGGCGCGTGCGCAGCACTGCGTTGATGTAGCTGTTGTCGGGGTCGTAGTAGTTGTTGACGTTGCCGCCGAACCCCATGTCTCGAAAGAAAAACTGGTTGAGCGTGCGCAAGCGTTGCAGCGGGCCCGCATCGGAGTTGCAGCGCCGCTTCACGCGAGAGAGCATCTGGTCGACGTCGCCCAGCACCTGCTGAACGTCCAGATCGGGGTACTCGTCCTGCGCAATGGAAGTTGCCGCCTCGAACAGGGGGAACGCGTCCTCTTCCCCGACCAGGGCCGCAAAGTAGCCCAGCGGAGTGGGTGCAGAAAATTCGTAGGCGGTGGACATCGCAATCGGGCTCGTGTATGCCGCAGATTACGTCATTTTCGAACGAACTGGCGCAGGTTCAAACCCGCCACCAGCAGGGTAAGAAAATAGACCAAAACACCGCCCAGCACACACAGCGCGAGCAAGCCCACACGCTGAAGGGCCTGGCCTTCGAATCCGAGCCAGTTCACGCGCGCGGCCACCCACATGAGGAACACCGCCAGCAGCGCGCTGGCCGCCACCACCTGCAAACCGAAGCGCGCCCATCCCGGCGAAGGCTTGTAGGCGCCGCGCCGCATCAAGCCGATCAGCAGGAACAAGGCATTGACCATGGCACCGATGCCGATGGCCAACGCCAGCCCGGCGTGGGCCAGGTGCGGCACCAGCAGGTAGTTGAGCACCTGGGTGAGGATGAGCACGACGATGGCGATCTTCACCGGCGTGCGGATGTCCTGCCGCGCGTAAAAGCCGGGCGCGAGCACCTTGATGGCGATCAGGCCGATGAGGCCGGCGCCGTAGCCCATGAGAGCCGAAGCGGTGCGTCCCACGTCGGCGGCGGTGAAAGCACCGTAGTGGTACAGCACGGCCACCAGCGGCTGAGCAAACGTCAGCAACGCCACGGCGCACGGCACGGCCAGCAGCACCACGAGGCGCAGGCCCCAGTCGAGCAAGCCGCTGTACCGCACGGTGTCGTCGGCCGCCTTGGCTGCGGCCAGTTGCGGCAGCAGCACCACGCCCAGGGCCACACCCAGCATGGCGGTGGGGAACTCCATCAAACGGTCGGCGTAGGTCAGCCAGCTCACGCTGCCGGTGGCGAGGTGAGACGCGATCTGGGTGTTGATGAGCAGGGAAACCTGCGCCACGCTCACACCCAGCAGCGCAGGCAACATGAGCGTGGTCACGCGGCGCGTGCCCGGGTGGGCCCAGGCAGCCTTCACGCCCGACCAGCGCAGGCTCACGCGGGGCAGCATCCCGAGCTTGCGCAGCGCAGGCAGTTGAACACCGAGTTGCAGGCCCCCCCCGAGCAGCACGCCGCCCGCCATGGCAAAGATCGGCTCGATGCCCAGCGTGGCCAACCACGGCGCACCCCAGTACGCGGCGGCGATCATGGCCACGTTGAGCAGCACCGGCGTGGCCGCCGGCACGGCAAAGCGCCGCCAGGTGTTCAGGACGCCGGCGGACAGCGCCACGAAGGACATGAAGGCGATGTAGGGGAACATCCAGCGCGTCATGAACACCGCGGCGTTGAACCCCTCTTCGCTCAGGCCGCTGGCCATGGCCCACACCAGCACCGGTGCGCCCAGCACGCCCAGCACGCAGGTGAAGGTGAGCGCCCAGGCCAGCACGGTGGCGATCTGGTTGACCATGGCCCGGGTGGCGTCGTCGCCCTCTTTCTCGCGCACACCGGCCAGCACGGGCACAAAGGCCTGGCTGAACGCGCCTTCGGCAAACAGGCGGCGCAGCAGGTTGGGGATGCGGAAGGCGACGTTGAACGCGTCGGTGAGCGCACTGGCGCCAAAGGTGGCCGCCATGAGCAGTTCGCGCACCAATCCCGTGATGCGGGAAGCGAGGGTGAGCAGGGAGACGAGGGAGGCGGATTTGAACAGGGTCACGGCGCGAGTGTAGCGACGCCCTGCCCGGCCAGCGCCAGCAGGCTTGCCGGCGTTTCAGCCCGTGCTAAAATCGCGGGCTTTGCTGGCATCATCCCCAAACATTGAAGGAATCACACCATGGCAACCAAGCCGAAGAAAAAGAACCCCCGTCTGGCGTCTGGCCGCAAGCGCGTACGCCAGGACGTCAAGATCAACGCAGCCAACACCTCGCTGCGTTCGAAGTACCGCACCGCGGTGAAGAACGTGGAAAAAGCCGTTCTGGCCGGTGACAAGGACAAGGCGACCGAGCTGTTCGCCAAGATGCAAAAAGTGGTGGACATCGTTGCCGACAAGGGCATCTTCCACAAAAACAAGGCCGCTCGCGACAAGAGCCGCCTGTCGACCAAAGTCAAGGGCCTCGCAGCAGCCGCTGCCTGAACCCCACCGGTCTGGCCCCGCCAGACCACCAGCCCGGACCTGAAAGGGTCTGCCGTTTGAAACGGGTGCGCTGCCAGCAAAAGCAAAAAAGCCGTCGAAAGACGGCTTTTTTGCGTCCGGCTTCTACTTTCCTGCGTGTTTCGAAGACTTTGTGCCTGAACCTCGAGGGTTCGTGAGCGAGCGGCGCTCTGCTCCGCGGCTGCCGATGACCGAACCAGCCGGAAAAAAATCAGGAAGAACGAGGCGGGTCGGGCAACAAACAAGCCTCGGCCACCTGCAGATCGTTGTCCCGCGCAAAATTCATGCAGAAGTCCCAGGCCATGGGTTCGGCTTCGCGCAGGTCCACATGGACCACCACGCACTTGACACCGTTGATGGTGTTGGGAACGCACCAGGGGGAATAGCTCAGGTGGCTGCCGGGCTGGGCGCCGCCCGGGCGAAACGGGCTCATGACGCCGGCCAGACGCTCGGCCCAGTCGCTCGGCCGGAAGGTGCGGCCGTTCTGGGTGATGCCCTGGATGAAGACTTGTTTGGCTGTCGGTGAAACCATCGGGAGAAGCCTTCGGATGGAGGGCCGTGCAGAGGAGAAAACCACCACGGCAACGAGGATCGCTCGACCGCAGAAGCGTCAGGTATTCTATCTTATATAAGACTTGAAACGAGGGATAACCCGGGGTCCGGAGACCCGGTCGCCGCGCATTTCAGCGATGCCCAACAAGCAATGATGATGCCCGGGCGCTGCGCCTAAAATCGCGCTTCGACGGCTCAACCTTCGTTGAGCCGCTTTCTTTTTGGCCTCTCCAGCGCATTTCAGCGCCCCCATTTCCCGGAGTCACCGCATGAACGCCGCCCTCAATCCCGTCGCCTCGCCCCATGTGATGAACACCTACGGCCGCCTGCCGATCGCGATGTCGCACGGCAAGGGCGTGCGCGTGTGGGACGTGAACGGCAAGGAATACATCGACGCGCTGGCCGGCATCGCCGTGAACACCCTGGGCCACGGCCACCCCAAACTGGTGCCGGCCCTGCAGGACCAGGTGGCCAAGATGATCCACTGCTGCAACTACTACCACGTGCCCGACCAGGAACGCCTCGCGCAGATGCTGGTGGAGCGCTCGGGCCTGACCAACGTGTTCTTCTGCAGCACCGGCCTGGAAGCCAACGAAGCCGCCCTGAAGCTGGCGCGCAAGTACGGCCACGACAAGGGCATCGAGCGCCCCGAGATCGTGGTCTACGAGAAGGCCTTCCACGGCCGCTCCATCGCCACCCTCTCGGCCACCGGCAACCCCAAGGTGCAGGCCGGCTTTGGACCGCTGGTGGAAGGTTTCATCCGCGTGCCGGCCAACGACATCGAGGCGCTGAAAAAGGCCACGGTGGGCAACCCCAATGTCGTGGCCGTGTTCTTCGAGACCATCCAGGGCGAAGGCGGGGTGAACCCGATGCGCGCGCAGTACCTGAAAGACGTGCGCGCCCTGTGCGACCAGCAAGACTGGCTGCTCATGATCGACGAGGTGCAGTGCGGCATGGGCCGCACCGGCAAGTGGTTCGCCCACCAGTGGGCGGGCATCCTGCCCGACGTGATGCCGCTGGCCAAGGGCCTGGGCTCGGGCGTTCCCATCGGTGCGGTGGTGGCCGGCCCCAAAGCGGCCCACATCTTCCAGCCGGGCAACCACGGCACCACCTTCGGCGGCAACCCGCTGGCCATGCGCGCCGGCGTGGAAACCATCCGCATCATTGAAGAAGACGGGCTGCTGGCCAACGCCGAGCGCGTCGGTGCGCACATGCACGACGCGCTGGTGAAAAGCCTGGGCGGTCACCCGGGCCTCAAAGACATCCGAGGCCAGGGCCTGATGATCGGCGTGGAACTCAACCACCCCTGCGGCGCCCTCACCCAGCGTGCCGCCGATGCGGGCCTCTTGATCAGCGTCACCGCCGACAGCGTGATCCGCCTGGTGCCGCCGCTGATCATGACCATCGCCGAGGCCGACGAAGTGCTCGCCATCCTGCTGCCGCTGATCCACGCCTTCCTCAAAGAGCAAAGCCCGACATGACGATTCGCCACTACCTGCAGTTCAAGGACCTCAGCGCGGACGAATGCGCCCACGTGCTGGCGCGAGCGGCCCACATCAAGAAAAAGTTCAAGGCGTTCGAGAAGTACCAGCCCTTCGCCGACCCGGACCGCACGCTGGCCATGATCTTCGAGAAGGCCAGCACACGCACCCGCGTGAGCTTCGAGGCGGGCATGTACCAGATGGGCGGCTCGGTGGTGCACCTGACCACCGGCGACAGCCAGCTCGGCCGCGCCGAACCGATTGAAGACAGTGCCAAGGTGATCAGCCGCATGGTCGACCTGGTGATGATCCGCACCTACGAGCAGAGCAAGATCGAAGCGTTTGCCGCGCACTCGCGCGTGCCCGTGATCAACGGCCTGACCAACGAATTCCACCCCTGCCAGATCCTGGCCGACCTGTTCACTTTGGTGGAGTACCGACCCGCTGCCAGCGGCCAGCCGCTGGACGCCATCAAAGGCAAGGTGGTGGCCTGGGTGGGCGACGGCAACAACATGGCCAACACCTGGCTGCAAGCGGCCGAGCTGCTGGGCTTCACGGTGCACGTGAGCACGCCCGGCGGCTATGAGGTCGACCCGGTGCTCGCCGGCATCAGCAACCGCGACTGCTACCAGGTGTTCAAGGACCCGCGCGAGGCCTGCGCGGGTGCCGATCTGGTCACCACCGATGTGTGGACCAGCATGGGCTTCGAGTCCGAAAACGAAGTGCGCCGCGAGGCCTTCAAGCGCTGGTGTGTGGACGAGGACATGATGCGCCAGGCCAAACCCGACGCGCTCTTCATGCACTGCCTGCCGGCGCACCGCGGCGAAGAGGTCAGCGCCGAAGTGATCGACGGTCCGCAGTCGGTGGTGTGGGACGAGGCCGAGAACCGCATGCACGCGCAGAAGGCCTTGATGGAGTTTCTGCTGCTCGGCCGCCTGGCTTGATGCAGGCCCTGCTCGACGCGATCGCGCGCATCGAACCCGGCACCGACGCGCGCCGGGTGTTCCACGGCCGCGGCGGTCTGTACCCGGGCTGCGAGCAGTGGACACTGGACGCGTTTGCACCGGTCTGGCTGCTCACCAGCTTCCAGCCGGTGACCGACGACACCTTGATCGTGATCGGTGAAGCACTGCAAGCCCGCTGGAGCGAGATCGCACCGGGTGAACCCCTGAACTGGGTGTTCCAGTGCCGCGGTGACGGCCCGGCGGACACGCGCCTGATGGCCGGCAGCGTGCCCGAGCCGCATGTGGTCACCGAGCGCGGCGCGCGTTACCTGGTGCATCTGCTCAAAGGCCAGAACCACGGTCTCTTCCTCGACATGGCCGAAGGCCGCCAGTGGGTGCGCGAGCACGCGGCGGGCCACAAGGTGCTCAACCTGTTCGCCTACACCTGTGCGTTTTCGGTGGTGGCCTTGCAAGGCGGCGCGAAGCAGGTGGTCAACGTGGACATGAGCGCCGGTGCCATGGCCATCGGCCAGCAGAACCACCCGCTGAACGCGCTGAAGGAAGGCGCGAGTTTTCTCGTGCACGACATCTTCAAGACCTGGGGCAAGATCACGCGCGGCGGCCCTTACGGCCTGGTCATCGTCGACCCGCCGAGCCACCAGAAGGGCAGCTTCATCGCCACGCAGGACTACCTCAAACTCATGCGCCGCCTGCCCGATCTGCTGCGGCCGGAGGGCCGTGTGCTGCTCTGCCTCAACGCGCCGCAACTCAGCCCGGCCTTCCTGATGGACCAGATGCGCGAGGCTGCGCCCGAACTGGTGTTCGAGCAGCGCCTGGCCAACCCGGCGGTGTTTGCCGACGTATCGGAAGACCGCTCGCTCAAGGTGCTGGTGTACCGGGCACCTGCGGTCGCCAAGGCAGCCACATGAGTGCCTGCACCAGTTGCGGCGCCTGTTGCGCCTGCTTCCGCGTCGACTTCTCGGTCCACGAGATGCAGGACATGGGCGGCAGCGTGCCCTCGGGCCTGGCGGTGGAGGTCACCGACACCACCATGCGCATGCGCGGCACCGACCATTCACCACCCCGCTGCGCCGCCCTCACCGGCCGGCTCGGCGACCAGATCGGCTGCGGCATTTACGAGTGGCGCCCCTCGCCCTGCCGCGAGTTTGAAGAAGGCAGCGAGGCCTGCACCCGCGCGCGCCAACGCCACGGCCTGCCGCCGGTCGGCGGCGCAGACTGAACCCTCAATTACTTCAGGTCTCAAGCATTTTTGACGCCTGTTGGGATTAACCGACACCACGGGTTTTTTCACGGTGCTACCTTCACAGCACCATGAAAAAACGCTGGGACATCTCCCCACCCATACACGCCCATGCCCCGGTCTTTCCGGGCGACACGGCCTACTCGCAGACCTGGGCCGCCACCATCGGCCCGGGCTGCCCGGTCAACGTGAGCGCCATCACGCTCTCGCCCCACGTGGGCGCGCATGCCGATGCGCCGCTGCATTACGACCCCAACGGCGCGGCCATCGGCGAAGTCTCGCTCGACGCCTTCCTCGGGCCCTGCCGCGTGATCCACGCCATCGGCTGTGGCCCGCTGGTGAAGCCCGAGCACATCGCGCACGCACTGGCAGACCTTCCTGAAAGGGTGCTCGTGCGTGTGTATGAACACCAGCCGCAAGACGCGTTCGACAACGACCTGCCCGCCTTCGCACCCGAGACCGTGGAGCAACTCGCCGACCTCGGCGTGCTGCTGATCGGCATCGACAGCGCGAGCATCGACCCGGCCAACAGCAAGACGCTGGACAGCCATCAGACCATCCGCCGGCGCGGACTGCGCGTGCTGGAAAACCTGCTGCTCGACGACGTGCCCGAGGGCGACTACGAGCTGATCGCACTGCCCCTGAAACTCACCACCGCCGACGCCAGCCCCGTGCGCGCCATCCTCCGGGAACTCCCATGACCACCACCCTCCAAGACTGCCGCGCACTCGATGCGCAAGACCCGCTGCGCGCCCTGCGCGACCTGTTCCTGTTGCCTGAAGGCACCATTTACCTCGACGGCAACTCGCTCGGCGTGATGCCGCGCAGCGCCCCCGCCCGCGTGGCCGACGTGGTCACCCGCGAATGGGGAGTCGACCTGATCCAGAGCTGGAACAAGAACGGCTGGTTCGCCATGCCCGGCACAGTGGGCGACAAGATCGCACGCCTGATCGGCGCGGCACCCGGCACCGTGGTGGCCACCGACAGCACCTCCATCAACCTCTTCAAGGTGCTTTCCGCCGCGCTGAACCTGAGCACCGCCGACCACCCGCAGCGCAAACGCATCGTGAGCGAGCGCAGCAACTTCCCGACCGACCTCTACATCGCCGAGGCGCTGTGCAAGGAGCGCGGATTTGAACTGGTGCTGGTCGAGCCCGACGAGATTGCATCCGCCCTCACACCCGAGGTCGCTGTGCTCATGCTCACCCACGTGAACTACCGCACCGGCGCCATGCACGACATGCCCGCCATGACCGCCGCCGCCCACGCCGCCGGCGCGCTGATGCTCTGGGACCTCGCGCACAGTGCGGGCGCGGTGCCGGTGGACCTGAGCGGCGCGGGCGCCGACTACGCCGTGGGCTGCGGCTACAAGTACCTCAACGGTGGCCCGGGCGCACCGGCCTTCGTCTGGGTGAACCCCCGCCACACCGACCGCTTCTGGCAACCGCTCGCCGGCTGGTGGGGCCACGCCACACCCTTCGCGTTCACACCCGACTACCAGCCCGCGCCTGGCATCACGCGCTACCAATGCGGCACACAACCCATGATCAGCCTGGCCGCGCTCGACTGCGGCGTGGACACGCTGCTGGCCGCCGAAGCCCTCGGTGGCATGGCCGCGCTGCGCACCAAGTCGCTCGCGCTCACCGACCTCTTCATCTCGCTGGTGGACGAACGCTGCCAGGGCCACGGCATTGGTCTGGCCACACCGCTGGACCATGCACAACGCGGCTCGCAGGTCTGCTTGACACGGGATGAAGGCGCGTATGCCATCGTGCAGGCCCTCATCGCACGCGGCGTGGTCGGCGACTTCCGCGCGGGCGATTCCGGCCAGCACAAGGACATCCTGCGCTTCGGCTTCACACCGCTCTACATCGGCTTCGAAGACGTGTGGCACTCGGTCGAACACCTGAAACAGGTGCTGGAGAGCGGCGAGTGGCGGCGCGACGAGTTCAACCAGAAACACGCGGTGACCTGACCATGTGCCCGCACAACCACTCCGAACCGCAGAAGCCCGAAGACATCGTGCGCGAGGAAGGCGCGCAGCTCGACTTCAGCCGCGACATGAGCTACGGCGACTACCTGCAGCTGGACAGCATCCTCAGCGCACAAAAGCCGCTCTCGCCCGCGCACGACGAGATGCTCTTCATCATCCAGCACCAGACCAGCGAACTCTGGATGAAGCTCATGCTGCACGAACTGCACGCAGCCATCCGCCACATCGCGGCCGACGAACTGCAACCCGCGTTCAAGATGCTCGCGCGTGTTTCAAAAATCATGGAGCAACTCGTGCATGCCTGGGACGTGCTCGCCACCATGACACCGCCCGAGTACAGCGCGCTGCGCCCCTACCTCGCGCAGTCCAGCGGCTTCCAGAGCCACCAGTACCGCTGCATCGAATTCGCCATGGGCAACAAGAACGCGGCCATGCTGAAACCGCATGCCCACAGCCCCGAGCGGCTGGCCGTGGTGCAGGCCGCGTACGCAGCCCCGTCGCTGTACGACGAAGCCCTGCGCCTGCTCGCGCGCCGCGGCATTGCCGTGCCCACGAGCCACACCCAACGCGACTGGACCCAGCCCTACGAGGCCAGCGACGCGGTCGAACAAGCCTGGCTGCAGGTGTACCGCAACCCCAAGGAACACTGGGATCTGTACCAGCTCGGCGAAGAGCTCACCGACCTCGAAGACACCTTCCGCCTCTGGCGCTTCCGCCACGTGACCACGGTGGAACGTGTGATCGGCTTCAAGCGCGGCACCGGTGGCACCGGTGGCGTGAGCTATTTGCGCAAGATGCTGGACGTGGTGCTGTTTCCCGAAATCTGGCGGCTGCGCACCAACCTCTGAGCACCTGTTGCCCGCCCTGCGCGATCATCAATCGCGTTGCAACAGCACAGGGCGCAACAGCGCGAGCCCATCGGCGGGCTGCACCTGGCTGGGCAAAGGGCCACAGCGGCACACATCTCCAGTGGAATCGACAGCCCACTCCGCGTGCTCGCCATGGCCCCAGGTGCCCCAGGGGCCGGGACACTGCGCTGCATCGTGCTGCCACCCGTTGCCCCAGGGGTACAGGCGCCCGTCGTTGCCGCGCACGGTGCCCAACCATTCCGCCACGCTGGGCAGGCGCCACCGCCCCGCCTCGCCATCCAGCCAGGCTTGCACAGCCGCCGCGCTGAACAGCCGCGCGCCAGTGTCTGCCTGGACCGGATCGACAGCCACATGAAAGCCCGCCACCTGCAGCAGCTCGATGGGCCCGGACAGACCATCGCCCCGAAATGCCGGCCCGTCCGGCACCCACACCGTGGACAAGGACGGCGCTCCGTCGCACGGCTGCGGCGGCACCGACGGCACGGGCGTGGTCAGTGCGTGCACCATCAACGCAATGTGGTCGGTCACGTCCTGTGCAGCCAGAGGCACCTGCAGACACTGAGCCAAACGGTCCATCACCTGCAGCTTTGGCGAGGCATGTTCATCCAGCACAGGCGGCACCCGGCCCGCCAGCAAGGCGCAAGCCACCCGCCGCAGTTCGCACAGCAAAGCACGGTCTTGCACGTCCGGCCCATCGCGACTCACCGATGGCAGCGCACAGTGTTCCACCAGCCCGGCCAGTGGCCGAACCCGCCACCGTGTGACCCCGATGATGGCGCCCACGCGCACCTCCCAGTCGGGGTCGGCCAGCGCAGCGCGCAGCACCGATGCCACACCCGGCGAGGCGCCCGTGTTGTCATTCAACAGCCAGCGAAGGATTTGCCGCCGCAACCACGCGGGGCCGAAGGCGCTCCACAGCGGATGCGCGCCCTGCCGCTGCGCTGCGGCTTCGCGCATCCATCGGCTGCCCTCGCTCAACAGACCGGGCAACAGGTGCTGCATGGCCGCCACGGCCTCGACCCCTATCGCTTCCTCGGCGCGGTGACGCAGGTGTGCCAGCGGCGCAAACAGCGCGGGGTCGCGCATCAGGGCGGCGGCGCGGATGCCTTCGATGACCACCCTCGCATCGACCGCCGCCAGCCGCTGCGCCACCGCCTCGCTCGTCCAGGCCGGCAGTTGCGCCAGGCTGGTCAGCTCGGCCTGCTCCGCGTCACCGACATGCAGGATCAGGATGAAGCCGTCATCGACCAGCTCGGCATGCCCGCCGCGCCGATTCGTCCACTGGCCGACCAGGCGTTCGTCGACTGGTTGGGATGCCGGGGCTGGCAGGTCCTCGATCGTCTGCCAGCCAAGGGATTCGAAGACCTTGGACAGGCGCTCCGGCGGGGTGCTCCGTTCCAGCACAAAGACCCTCTCGGTGGTCCCCGCGGGTGGGTCGGTGGCCATGGCGTTCATGGTGCCCTCGCGCGCAAACCAGCCACCACCGCTTCGAACCTTGGCACCAGGCGCTGCGGGTCCCAGGCCTTCACCCAATGCACGCGGTAGGCATCGACCAGCCTGTCCAGCCCCGCCGGGTCGTGCAGGCTCGCCAGGGTGACGCCGCGCAGCACCCGGCGCACTTCGTTGCGGCAGTGGACGCACGGCGCCGCAGGGTCGGCGTTGAACGCCCGCTCCATGGCCACGGGGTCGCGCAGGCGGCTGAAATGCGTGGCGCCCGCATCGCGCAAAAAGGCCACGAAATCGTCCAACGCGGCCACGAGCGCTTCGGGCGAGTGGAGCCGGCGGCGGAGGTCGCCCGTGATGCCGCGTGGCCGGATGTCCCCCATGTGCGTGATGGTGGTGGGCGTGTCCAGCCCCGGCCCTCTGCTGGCGGGGTCCAGGCGCGCCAGCAGGCGTTCGACAGCGTCCTGGCGGATATTGAGCGAAAAATCGAGCTGGGTCTCGCCGGGGTGCTCCACCGTCATCGGCACGATGGCGTCAAAACCGCCGCGCCAGTCGCGCCGGTACACCGCCGGACCGGCACGAGTGAAGCCATGCGGCAACAGCAGCTCGTCGAGTCGGGCCAGGAAGGCGTGGTTCATGGGCAATTGCTCAAGGCGGGGGCGCGTAGGGCATCACCCGCACCGAGCCATCCGGGTTGTTGGTGTGGATTTCAATGTGGGTGTCGAGCTGGATGTCGTCGCCGTCGGACAAGCCGATCTTGTTGGCCGAATTCTCACTGACCACCCTCACCGACCGGATGTCGCCATTCGCGATCTCGGGGTAGGCCAGTGCCTGGCCGCGGGTGTAACCCGGTGTGCTGCCATGGCGCGCGATGCTGGCGCTCTCCGAGAACTTGGCGTCCACGATGCGGAAGGTGTCGGGGCCGGTCTGCACCAGATTGTCCGGGACGATGAGCACCCTGCGCCCATCGCTCAGCGTCACTTCCAGCCGCACCTGCTCGGCCACCACGGTCCCCGGGTTCTGCTCGCGCAGACTGGCACTCACAAAGCCTTCGTGGGTGCGCCAGGTCGCCAGGTTCTCCGCCAGAGTGACCTGCTGGCGCATGCGGGCCTGCAGGCCCTCGATCTGCGCATCCAGCGCCCTGATGCGGGCATGGTCGGGGTGGCTGGTGGGCGGGGTCATCCAGCCGTGTTGCGCGAGGATGCGGCTTCGCTCTGCGTCGATCCGGGCGATCTCGCTGTGGGTGGCGCGGATGGCGGCGTGCTCGCCGCGCGCCGCGCTGGCCTCCGACAGCGCACGTTGAAGGTCCTCGCCGGCCCGAGCAGCCTCCGCGCGTGCACGGCCCACGGTCTTGCGGGCCTCGTTGAGTTCGTGCGCTGCGCGCCGACGGGCGAGATCCGCTTCCGCACGACGTGCCGCGGGTGCCGTTGCGAGGTCTTCGCCGGCCGCGCGCCGGCGTGCTTCGAGCTCGGGCAGCGAGGCGCGTGCATCGGCAGCAGCCACGCGCTGGCGCGCCGATTCCACGCGTGCGTCGGCCGCCTGAACGCGTTGCTCGGCGGTGCGCAGATGGCCTTCGCGACCCTCGCGGCTGCGCACACGCGGTTCGGCGACCGTGCGCCCGTCAGGCACCGTTGGCGTGTTGCCCGCTTCACCAGCCATCGTGTGCGGTGCAGCCGGTATGCCCGCATGCTCCGGCGCGCCGGCCTCGATGCGGCTGGCCAGTTCCGGGTCTCCCACGGTGCGCGCCGCACTGCGCATCAGGTCCCGGTAAGCCTGGCTTTCCGGCGGAACCCAGCGGTCCTCTGTCGGGTCCCGCCGGGCCACCGGCGTGCCTTCGTGCTGGGTACGCCACCACACGAGGTAGTCGTCGAGCGTACCGATGGGCACCACCTCGGAGACCGCAACCGGGCCATCCACGCCCCCGGCCCCGCGCCCGATCTCCAGATGCATGCCGTGCGCGTCGACGACGATGGCGACCCGCGTGCGCTCGCCGTTGATGATCGATTCGACAAACTCGACGTGGGGTGTACCGCCCGGATGGGCATCGGCAAATAGCGCCATCATCGCGAGGTGAAGGTCCTGCTGCGCAGGCAAGGTGTAGCGCAGTGCACCTTCCGCGTTGGGATGGAAGTGCATCACCGTTTCCCAGGATCGGCCGGCGCCACCGGCGGGCGGAGCCACCGAGTTTTCGCGTCCCAGCATCACGTGGTATTCGCCGGTCATGCGGTCGCGGGTCAGGATCGCTTCGTACTGGTTGCCGCCTTCGCTCAAGGCCCTGCGGTAGGCCGCGTAGGCCTCAGCCGGGTCGTGACCGCGCCAGGTGCCCTGGGCGTCGAGCTGCGGCTCCGGCCCACGCCATGGCAACGGCGGCGGCCCTTCGCCACGGATGGCCGCGCGCATCTGGTCCAGCCAGCGCTGGTGGGCAGCGTCGAGTTCGGCGCGCGGTGGAACCACACGGCCCTCGGCCGCCACGAAACCCCGCCCCGGGCTGAGGTCCATCTCGGCCAGCGTGCGCGTGTGGGTGGCCAGTTGCTCGCGCAGGTGAGCCACGTCCGCCTCGATGTCGGTGCGCTGGCGGATCGTGAGGTCCGGGCTCGATGCCTCGCGCATGCGCGCTTCAATGATGTCGGGCAGCTTGCGCAGCTCTTGCCGGGCCTCCCACGCACGGGTGCCGGGCGTGGGCTCACCGTGCAGGAAGGCCCAGTCGGCGAAACCGTCCAGCAGGTGGCGCACACGACCGTAAGCGCCATGCAGTTGCAAGACATTGCGCGCGGTCTCGACGTGCAGACGGATGTCCGCCGCGCGCGCGCCCGGACCGACCACGATGCGGGGCAAGGGGTCGTGCTCGACGCGCACGGTGCGGGGCGGCAACTCGGGATCGATTTCCACCGGCAGGCGCCCGCGCAGGTCGCGCGGCAAGGCGGCGCGTGGATCACCCACCCGGCCGCCACTGCCGGGCTCCACGTTGCGCAAGGTGGCCATGTGCGCTTCCAGCTGCGCCCGCACCGCGTGCGGGGAAGCACCTTCGCGAACCACCACATGCACCTGACCATCGCGCACCACCACCGTCGCGTCACCAGTGCGCCATTGGTTGACGCGACGGAACTCGAGGTCGCTGACCACCGTCACCGGCAGCTCGGCCGCCAGCGCGCGATCACCGGGGGGCAGGGCATCTTCGAGTTGCGTGGCCACCTCGCGCCGCACGGCCTGCTGGTATTCCGCTTCGCGCATGGCACTGTGGAACTCGCGGTCGATGTGGGCCTGGAACTCGGCCTCGGGCCGCCCCGGGTGCGTGACCTGCCATTCGGTCATGCGGGCGTGGTACTCGGGCGAGCCCGGCGCCACCCGCTCGGGCAGGCGCAGGTGGGTGTCCACCCCCAGGCGCGGCATGGCCAGGGCGCCGCGGATGTGTCCAAAGCCTGCACTCGCACCCGAGAAGCCCAGCCCCATGACCAGACCCGGCCCCAAACCCTGGGCGGTGCCGGAGATCAGGTTGAGCAGCGGATTGCCGGGGCCGCTCCAGGTGTTGTCGTCCAGCGCCACGGCCATCGCCGTGCTGGGCAGGGACTGTACAAAATTCTCTGCTGTCTGCGCCATGGCGTGCGCGGCACCGCGGCTGAGCAGCGAGGCTTCTTCGGACACCATGCGCTGCAGGAAACCGCTGGGCCGCAAGCCGCGCGTGACCAGGCCTTGCTCGCCCAGATGCGCAGCACCCCGGTTGAGCGCGCCCACGCCGCGTTGCCAGGCGCCGCGCAAACCGGTGGCCGTGGCGCTGCGCACCGCGCCGGCGCCCGCAGGCCGCGCCAGACCCAGCAGCCGGTCACCCATGCCGGCGGTCAGCGCGGCCACCACCGCATCCACCAGGCCGACCCCGATGTCGACCGCGATGTCCTCCCAGCCGTAGGCGTTGCCCTTGAGCAAGGCCTTGGTGCCCATGGTGGCGGCGGTGGAACAGAGCGACGCAATGATGGCCAGCGCCACCGCACCTGCGGCGCCGCCGGTGAAGATCGAGCCCACCGCACCGACCACCACCGCCACCACGATGCCGACCACGGTGGTGATCGAATCGACCATCGCGTCGCTGCGCTGGCGGTGGTGCTCGATGGTCTCCTGCATCAGCGCGTTCTGCGTGTCGAAGTCGGCCAGCATGCCGTCGCGGGCACGCCGCTGGGCTTCTGCGTCGCTGCCGGGTGGCGGCGCCCGCATGCGCGCGGCCATGGCTTCCAGATGCGCGAGTTGCGCCTCCATCACGGCGCGCTCTTCGGTGGCCAGCAAGGCCCCCACCCCGTTGGTGGGGCGCTCGAATTCGACCCGGCGGCGCATCTGGGCAATCTGGTCGTCGATGGTCTCAGCCGCACCGTCCAGCGCGATGTCCACGTCCAGCCACTCGCGCCCGCTCATCTCGGAGGCGGCAGCCTCGCGCAGGGTTTCGCCGTCGTGCTCGCGCTGCCAGCGCGCATCCAGCTCGGCGATCTCCGCGCGTGTGAGGCCGGCAAATGCCCGCGTTGCAGCACCTTCGTTGGTCCCCACCCCCCGCGTGGCGTAGTCGAACGTCTGGTAGGGGTCGAGGTACCCGCCCTGGGCGAGCAGGGTCTTCGCCTGATCGTTGGACACGCCACTGGTGCTCTCCAGAATGGCGGTGCGCGCGGATTCGCCGTAGCGGTCGCTGTACTCGCTCTCCATGCGATCCAGATTCGTGCTCGCCACGTCACGTGCACGCGCGATCATTTCGCGCTCGATCGTGCGCTCTATCTCCTGCTGCTCGGCCCAACGCTCGGCGGCGGTCATCACGCGCCCACTTGCACGCTCGCGCGCATCAAGCTCGGCCATCAGGGCACGGCGCCTCTCCGGTGCGTAGTCCAGGCGTTCGGCCACCAGCGCGCGGTCGTACTGCGAACCGACGGTTGCGTTGATGACGTCGTCGTCGGCATAGGTCAGCGAGGTGCGTTCGATGCGGATGCGCGCCGCATCGGCCGTGGCCATGTCGTTGCGCGACAAGGCGTGCAGATAGTCCGCACTGGCGCGTTCGTTCTCCGGCGTGCTGCCCCAGAACAAGCGCTCGGACCGCGTGCCGGCGTCGATGGCCTCGTCGAGCGTGCCGGAGGTCTCGGCGTAGCGGCCGTTGTATTCGCGCTCGATGCCCGCCGTGCGGCGCGAGATCTCTGCCTCCATCCAGGCGCTGTCGCGGTTCTCGCGCGTCGCCTGCGCCTGAACCTCGCGGCGCACGCGCTCGTACACCGAGGCCACGGTGGTCGTGGTCGACGAGTGAAACCAGGAGCCACTCAGTTCCTGATCGATCTCGATGGCATCGGCCAGTTGCAGGTTGCCCGCCAGCTCGGCCTCGGCGCGATCGGCCTCCCAGGTGCCCACGGTCGCCCAGTCGTCCAGCTCACCGCGGGTGTCGGTTGCCAGCTCACGCCCATAGCGCTCGCGGTAGATGCGTGTGACTTCGGCGCGCTCTTCGGCGTTCAGCCCGCGCAGGGTGTTGTGGATCGTGTCTTCATCGGTGCCCGCGCCTGTGCCCAGAAAGGTTTCGTGCATGGCGCTGTAGAGCGCCGCCGCAGCGGCCTCGGCCCGGTTGCCCGACAGCAGGGCTTCGGCGCGGTCCCGCTCGCCACCCGACAACTCGTCGCGAACCTCCGAGTCGAGTGACACGCCATAGCGCCGCCGGTAGACGTTGCGCAGCGCCAGCGACTGCACGCGGTTGAGGCCATCGAGTGCGGCATACACCGCGTCTTCGTCGGTGCCGGCTTCGCTGAGCCAGCCCCAGTTGCCGTGGAAGGCCGCATACAGGTTGCTGGCCAGGCCGTGCACATCGCGCCCGACCACCTGGCCGATGGTGGCGTACGGAACCTCGTTGTCGGCCAGAAACGTGTCTTCGATGCGCGAGATGAGGTTGGCACGGCGCTCGTTCCAGATGCGTGCGCGCGTGAGGTCCGCGACCATGGTGATGGGATCGACGCTGCGCCCTTCGGATTGGGCGCGAAAGAACGCCTGCACGATCTGCCGCTGATCGCCGGTGAGGCTGTTGAGCTGGGTTTCCTGCTCGGCGGTGATGCCGCGATCGGCGGCGCGCGAGAGCCGGTCGATCAGGTTCAGGTCCGTGACCACCTCGCTGGCGTGCTGCTGGTTGAGCTGGGACTGCCAGGCCTCGGTGTTGGCGTGGGCCTGGTCGACCCAGTCGTTGACCATGTTCCAGAGATCGTCCCACCACGAACGAGTCTCGCCGCTCTCGGATTCGTCCCAGCGGCGGATCTCCTCGCGCGAAGCTTCAGCGGCGTCGCTGGTGGCCGTGCGCCAGCCGTTGGTGTTCTCGGTGACAGTCTGCTTGAAGCCGCGCACCGCGGTGCGCACCATCACCGCACGCTCGTCGGCCCAGGTGTTGCTGGCAGCCACCAGGGTGTTGATCTCGATCTGCGACAGACCACTCTCCTGCACCGGTGCCGATCCGGTCTGCGTGGTGTAGATCTCGCGCAGCCGCGTCTGGCGCTCGGCGGGCAAGGCGGCCATGGCGTTCAACTGAAAATCGTCGACCTGCGCCGCCGCCCGGTAGGCGTCGATGCGCTGGGTCTGCGTGTTGTCCAGTTCGCGGTCGCGGTCCTCCTTGGCGCGCCGGTAGGCGGCATCGATTTCGGCCGTGCGCCGTGTCACCTGCCCCAACAAGCGGTCGCGTGTGGCGTGGATGTGATCGGTGTGGGACTCGCCGGTGCTGGAGGCAGACACCGCATCGGCGGTGGTGTTGATGCGCTCTGCCTCGCTGGCGATGGTGGACGACAGGCCGTCGTGCGCGGTGCACACCAGCGTGCTGGCGTCGGTGGTGCTGCTCATCAGCTCTTCGCGGGCGGCCAGCTCCTCCTCTTCCAGCACCGCGTGGCGTTGCGCAATGGCTTGGTCCAGGTCGCCAGCGGCCACCCCCGCCTGGCGCGCGATGTCGCGGTACTGGGTGTTCAGTTCCTCGGCCAGGTTGGCCACATGGGGATCGTCCCCGTACCCGGGCAGCTCGCGGTCCAGCGCGCCACCCGGAAACGCGGCCGTGCGGGCGCGCCCCACCATGTCCTGCGCTTCGCTCTGCGGTCGGGCCAGCAGCCGTGCGAACACATGCGCCATCTGGGTGCGCGCAGCCGGAGTCGGCGTGGGCACCGGCGCGGGCGGGTGCGGCACCAGGGTGGTTTCGCCGGATGCCGTGGGCGCCACTGGCTCGGGGTTGAGCATGCGTTCGCGCAGATCGATCAGCGGCTGGCGCGGATCGTCCGGCATGGACATTTGCGGGCCCTCGTCCAGCACCTGGTGCGCCGCGCGCAACTGCTCGGCGGACACCGGTCGTGCGCCCAGGCGCGGCGTGTTGCCCAGCGGGGTCTGGTACAGCACCACGAAGCCTTGCTCGGGCAGCGTGTGGCCCGCAGTTTCTTCTACGCGCTCGATGGCCTGCGGCACCGGGTTGTCCTCGGCCACCTCGGGCGGCAGGGTCATGCCCTCGGGCACCGGTGGCATCAGTTCGGCAGCGGCGTCGGGCACCGTGCTTTCGGTGAAGCGGATCTCTTCTTCGCGGGTCGCTGCGGCGGTGGCCACAGCACCGCCGCCCCGCGCGATGGCCGGGCGCGGCACCGCTGCTGCGCGCGCGCTCACGGCGGCCTGGAAGTCCGCCATTGAGGTGGCCTCGGCAGGCTCCGCACCACCCGCTTCGGCTGCAGCATCGCCCTCGGCCATCGGGTCCACTTCGCCCGGCACGTCTTCGGCAGGCGCGTCCTCCCATGCAAACTCTTCATCCGCCACGGCCAGCGCTTCATCGAGCTCGGGCTCGCCTCCGTCGTCCAGCACCGCCTCCGTGTCAGGTGCCAGGCCGAGATCGGGGTTGTCAACGTCACCAGGCTCTGCGGCATCGCCCACCGCGTCGGTCGGTGCGGCGTCGGTCGGCACAGCATCGGTGGCCGGTGCGTCGCCGTCAGCGGCATCGGTGCGGGAGACATCGTCGGTGGCCACGGCAACCGGCTCGTGATCGGGCCCCGGGGTGTCGGCCACGGGCGCTGCCGGGTCGCTGCCGGCATCGACACGCGCAGATGCCGAGGGTGCGTCGACCAACGTTGCCACGTCGGCGGGAGCCTCCACATCCACATCAACGTCCGGGATCGGCGCTGCATCCAGCCCCGCCTCCAGCCGTGGCATTTGCTCCAGCGGTGAAAACCCGCCCTCCTTGCGCGCGCCCGGAATCTCCACCACCCGGGCATCCGCCAGCGTGCCCTGCATGACCAGATAGGGGGGCAACGCGGCGCGGGTGTCCGCCAGCGCGGCCTCCAGTTCCGCGTCCAGGCGGGAGCGCAGCAACGCACGTTCGTGTTCTGCGGCCGGGTCGGCAGCGCCCCGGCGGCGGCGGCGCGAGGGGTCGCGCTCGCGCCGCCCCGTCGCGTGCTCGGCCATCAGCCACCTCCCGGGCGTTCGCTCAACCCGGCGGGCAGCTGCTTGCCCAGCTTGCGGTACTCGGCCGTGATGCCGCGCAGCACATCGTCGCAAGCCACCGGGCGCCGCTCGGCACGCGCCGCCACAGCCGCCATCAGGCAGGCGTTGCGGATGTGGCCGCCCGCCAGATCGCAGTTGGCGGCCAGGCGGTTGAGGTCGGCCATGGCCAGATCGTGTGCAAGGCCCAGGTGGGCCAGCCAGAGGTCGCGCCGCTCGTCCGCTGCCGGCATCGGAAATTCCAGGATCACATCCAGGCGGCGTGTGAATGCCGAATCAAACCGCGCCCGGCTGTTGCTGGTGAGATAGACGATGCCGTCATAGGCCTCGATGCGCTGCAACAGGTAGTTGGTCTGCTGGTTGGCAAACCGGTCGTTGGCGTCTTTCACATCGGTGCGTTTGCCAAACAGCGCATCGGCTTCGTCAAACAGAATGATGACTTCCGCGCTTTCAGCACGCGCAAACAGCTCACCCAGGTTCTTCTCCGTCTCGCCGATGTATTTGCTGGTGACGCTGGCCAGATCCACACGGTAGAGCGGCATGCCCAGCCGGGTCGCCAGCCAGGCGCAGGCCAAGGTCTTGCCGGTGCCCGATGCGCCCACCAGCAATGCGCGCACGCCCGCCCGGTAGCGGCTGCGGGCAGCGATGCCCAGGCCATCGGCCAGGCCTTCGCGGGCTCGGCAGCGCGCGGCCAGGTCCTGCAGATCGCGCCGCAACGCGGCGGGCAAAACCAGCGCGTGTTCGTCGATGTCTTCGGGCATCAGCTCGGCCAGACTGCCCAGAGCGCCCTGCCCCGATTGGCGCGCCACCTGCGCCACCGCCGACAAGGTGACTGCTGCGGCGCCGGACGTCTGGGTGGCGCTGCGCGTGGCGCGCGCGAGCTCTTCGATGCGTGCGCTGCAGTGGCGGTGTGCCGCGCCCAGTTGCCACGCGCTTTCGGGGTCTGCCTGGTGCCAGCGCCACAGCGCCGCCCGCTCGTCGTCGCTGGGGATGGGCACCGTCCACGACGGCGCGCACTGCCCGCGCAGATCGGCGTTGCCCTCGGGACCACACGCCACGAGCAGCGGAAAACGGCCCACCGCGAAGTCGGGCAACGCGCGGCGCTCACCCGGCGCAAGCTCGGCCAGCAGCACGGGGATCGCGTCGTGCAGCATCAGCCAGGGCACCACGCCCGGCGGCGGTTCCCCGTGGATGAATGCGGGCCGTTTGCCCAGCGCCTGCGCCACCGCAGCACACACCGCTCGGGCTTCGCGCGGATGTCCGCTGCGCACGATCAGGCACTCCGAAGCGCCCAGGCGGCTTGCGCGCTGGCCAGCCTCGGCGAGGATCCCGGGTGCCAGCGGCGCCAGGTCGCGGGTGTCCATCGACACGTTGGGCCAGCGCCCGGCACCGCCCGACAAGGCCAGCACCAGCGGCACAGGAATGTGCAGGCGCGCGTCGGGCAAGGCACGCTCATGGCCATCGAGCTGCAGCAACCCGCTGGCCAACGCCTCACCATCGAGCAAGGCCGCCAGCGATTGCATGGCAGAGCGGCCACAACGCGCATCCAGGCTGGCCAGCAAACCAGGGCTGGGGCTGGCGGTGCGGTCGCCGCCCTGCAACCACGCCAGCGCACGGCTGGCATACGCGTTGGTGCTGACCGCGTGGCACAGAACCAGCGCCATGCACTCGGTGACGTTCAGCGACAGGCGGTGTGCGATCTGCGCCAGCGCGCGGTCTTCGTTGACCGGGTGGGCCAGCCATTGGGCGACCATGGCGCCCGGATCGGCTGGGCCACCGGCGAACAGAGCCGACTGGGCGTACAACCACTGCGCGGCGGGCGGCGGGCTGTTGCCGTCTTGCGGCGCGAGCAAGGCGAGCAGGCGGGTGGCCAGTGGAGGAGCCAGCGCCGGCGTGAGCGGCGCATTCACGGCGTGCCCTCCGTGGTGTATTCAAAGCGGACCACGCGCTGCAACCAGTCCACCCAGCCGGGGTCCACATCCAGCCCGGCCCGACGCACACGCAGGTCGGCGGCAGCAAGCGAAAAGCGGACATCGATGTGGGTGGCTCTCCAGCGAACGCGCGCCGGGCGCAGACACAGCCGGGCCAGTCCGATACCGATGCGCTCCACGCGGCGCAAATAGCGGCTGCAGGCCAGGCGCCAGCGGCGCGCCATCTCGTCGGCTTGCACGCTGCTGGCGGGATCGTGCGCGATGTCGATGCCCTCGTCACGCCACAGCGCAGGTGCTTCCCAGCGGGTGGATGACCGCGGCGGTGGCATGGGCAGGCTGGCCACCAGGGCCCACGCGGCATCGTCTGCGGGCACACGCATGCGCTGCAACATCTGGCGCAGCACCAAGCCCGCCAGCGGTCTGCCCGCGTGTTGCCGTTGCCACTCGCCAAAACCCAGGCGCTCCAGCACCGGGATCAGGAACAGCAGGCCACCCACACCGGTGGGCGCCAGATCGTCAAAGGCAACCTGGGTCGGTGGCGCCATGGCGTCGGCTGCCCCGGCAGCGTGGTCTGCCGCAACCAGCGACCTTGCACGAACCTGCCGCGCAGCGGGTGGCGGGTTGTCACGCACCCTCTCTTCGCTGGTTGCCGCTGGCGGGCGCGGTGTGCTGGCGATTGGTGGAGCCGATGCGGTGGACGGTGCCACCCGCACGGCCACCCGCCGACGGCTTGCAGGTGCCTTGGCCGACGTTGAAGATGCTGGTGCTGCTCCGGGGACGGTCACCACCGCGCTGGTGGGCACCCAGTTCGCCGCACGCAGCACGGCATGCACCCACAGCGGGGCTTGCAGGTCTATCTCGGCGCTGCGTCCCTGTGCCCTGGCGCCGCGGTAGCGAAACCCCATCGACCGTGATGTTTCAAGGCATGTAGCAGGTTCCAGCGGCTGACGTGCGGCAGCGGCCCACTCCCGCTCCACCACAAGCACCTGCCGCTGCACGCCACCGATGGCCAGCAAAATGGCCGACGTTTCCTCCGACACATGTCGGATCAGCCACGGCGCGTGGCCGGCGGCGACGGTGTCGGCCACCAGCGCGGGCAAGCTGACCGGAGCGATCTCCTCGCGGGCGAGGAGGGCCACCACGCTGTGCAGAAATGCCGGGTCGCTGGCCGCCAGCAGCACGCCCGGCAAAGCCAGGCGCCAGTGCCACGCGTCCAGGCTGCGCCCTCCGGCGCGGCGGCGCACGGCAGCCTGCGCAGCCTGCAGTCGGCTGGCGAAGTACACGGTGTGCGATTGCTCAGCCGCTGCCTGCTCGCCGTGCACCCAACTGCCACCTGCGGCCAGCACGCGCTGTTCGATCAGCAGCGACAGGCTCTGAGACGACAGACCGGCCGGCAAGCGGCCGAGATGCAGCCGGCGCACCAGCAGCACACGCTCGCCCGCATCGGGCAGGCTGGCGCAGCGCAGCGCGTCTTCCAGCCGGTGCACCGCACGCACCGCGGCCTGGGCGCTGGGGGCGCGCAGGTGCAGGTGTTGAACGGTGCGGTCGGCGGCACCCATGACGCAGCCCGCCTCAAACCTTGAACAGGCCGGCCTTGCGTGCCGAGGCACTGCTCAGCACCTTGGCCTGGTCGAAGTGCACGCGCACGTCGGTGTCCAGGTCGATCTGCACGCTGCTGGTGTGCACCAGCCGGGCCGACACCTCGCCCTGCCCCACGTCTTCCACCATGGCGCGCGCCATCAGGGTGTTGCCCTTGTAGATCATGGCCTGCATGCCCACGCGAAGGCGGCTGTGGTCCAGCGCGGTCAGCGGGATGCGGCTGCCCACGCGCACCGCAGTCGCCGGTCTGGGCATGCGCCCGGCCACGATGCGGCCCACTGGTGCGTGGCTGGCCAGCAGCAGCGCCATGCGCACCACATCGTTGATGAGGGCCACCGCCGCCTCGTTCGTCGGTGGCACCTGGTCGAACAGGAAGTCGACGTAGGCCTGCATCTGGCGGCGGTCCACATAAGGGATGCTGCTCCAGCGGGGCAGGCCGCCCAGGTTGCGCAAGTTGGGCGCTTCGTCGAACTGCGACATGACCTCGGCCCACTCCAGGCGCACCGCCGGCAGCACGCCGGAAAACTCGGCGTGCAGGCAGGCGCACACGCCCGCGATGCGCTCGAAGAGTTCACTCGCGCGGCGCGTCACCTCACCCTTGCCGTGGTCCCCATCGATGATGTCGCCCAGCGAGATCACGGCCTGCGCTTCGCGCTGCACGGTCTGCCACGAGTTGGCCGAGAGCCGCTGGATGTCCAGCCGCTGCACGGCCTCGGCGCGCACCGCAATCGCCTGCGTCTGGCGCACCAGCATCTGGCCGATGTGCACACCGAGCTGGCCCGCTGCTGTGTTGAACGTGGGCATCACGCGCTGCGTGATCACGGTGCTGCGCAACTGCGCGCTCTGCAGCGTGCGCAGCAGCAGTTCGGGCCGGTCGATCTTCTGCAGGATGGCCGGTGCGCCCACAAAGTGCGCCGCCGGTGCTTCGCGCAGCACCTTGAGCATTTCATCGAGTTCGTCGGGCACATCGTCGTGTTCGCGCAGGCAGGCCGGCACCGGCGCCTCCAGCAGGCCGGGGTCGAGCACGCGCCGCGGTGTGGCCAGCAGGTTGCTGCTCTCGCGCGGGCGCACGAAGGCGAGGTACTGCACCTCTTCGGCCAGCACGCGGCTGCGCCGTGCGTTCACCGCCTCCACGCGGGCCTTTTCTTCTTCGAGCAGTGCACGCGCCACACCCACGTCGTGCCGCGCTTCGGCCAGTCGGTCGTCGGCCTGGCGCAGGCGCATGTCGGCCGACCGGATGTGTCCTTGCAGCGTGGCCAGGGCCTGCTCACACCGCGTGAGCGCGCTGCGGTAGGCCGCCAGGCGCCCTTCGAGCTGGCGCAGGATGGCGATGGTGTTGTCCGAGAGCGCCACGGTCTGCGTGAACAGCGCGGACTCGTCGGCGTCTGTGATGGTGGGCGCCACCAGCAACTGCGCGAGGCGGTCGCTGTTGCCGTCGAAAAAGCTCAACGGCTGCCGGGGTCGCCCGTCCGCGGACACGGGAGCACCCTTGAGAAACGGGTCGTCGGGCAGACCACCGATCTGGAAGTCCCTGAACAGCGCGGGCTCCGTGCCGTTGTCTTCGGCGGTGAATTGCCTGAGCAGGGCAACCAGCTCCTTGACGGTGCGTTGCCGGTTGGCCAGCGCGTAGTCGCGCGCTTCGGTGGACGGCGGTTTCTTCAGGCGCTCGGCGATGGCCGCGGTGCGCACCTCGCTCAGTCCCAGCACCGGGTTGGCGTAGACGATGTTCACCGGTGCGCTGGGCGCCATCAGCAACTGGATCTGGCTCTTCTGCTGCACCTGCTGCACCGGGCTCACAAACGCCACCTGCTGAAACGCGCCCACCAGCGCCCGGGACACCGGCGCCGGTGCGGGCGCCGGCGGCGTGATGGCGCCAGCGGGCCGCGGCGCTTTCACCTTGGTGATGAACTCCTTGATCTGCACCTGCACATTGAGCGCGCTGTCGGACTTGGCGATGGAGGCCAGCGCGGGCGAGATGGCCAGGCGGCTTGCGTCCGACGTGGTCATCATCATCTGGCGGATGCGGTGCAGGTCGACCTGCATGTGGGTGAAGCCGAAGTCGGTGATGTCGTCGGCCCGGTCGATGCGCGCACGCAGGTAGGCCATGAAACCTTCCAGTCCCCGCAAGGGCAACTGCGCCTGCTCACGTTCCGACAGGGCCGTGATCACCGGATCGGCCATCAGGCCGGCCACCGCACTGGCCTGCCCCACGCGCGCCGCCGGCGTGGGCTCGACCATCTCCAGCGGCGTAAGCCAGGTCCAGCTGCCCAACAGGCTGGCGCCAGCGGGTGGCGCGCCCGAGAACCAGACCGTCTCGGCCCGCACACCGGGCGGACTGGTGGTGGCCTGCGCGATCCTGCCGCAGCCACCGAAGGCCGCGCAGCCGTCGAACAAGGTGAAGGCAATGCCGTTGATGGCCGCTGTGCCGATGGCGAGCTCGCTGGCCGGCACCTCCAGACGCACCCACTCACCGAGCCTGGGCAGCGCGCCCTGGGGCCGGCGGCTCGGGCTGTTGTTCACGCCCCAGGCGATCAGGTCTTCGCCCCAGTAGGCGCGCCGGCCATCGGTGTTCCAGTTGGGCCCCACCTTCCACTGGATCATGAGTTCGCGCGGCGGCCGTGTTGCATCCAGGTAGACCCAGACAAACAAGTTGTCGGTGGACCCGATGGCACCCAGCGTGGCGGTGGCGCCCTCCAGGTAGTGTTGGTGGATGCCGGGCTGCGCGGCCTCCACATGGCCACCGCCGGCCGGCACCAGCGCGGGCTGCGTGGGCTGCAGGCCGTCGTTTGCTTCGAACGGTGCCCACAGGTCGTTGTGCGAAAGCAGCTGCCAGGGCTCGTTGCCGTCTTGTCGCGCGCCGGTGGGCAACACGTGGCCGAACCAGGGGCGCTCGCCCGTCCCCGGTGACCGCGCACCCGTGGGGCCGAACGCCGCGCGCCCGTCGAACAGATCGAACGACACGCCATTGACGGCCACGTTGGCCAGGGCCACCTGGCTGCTCGGCACCTCGATGCGCACCCAGCGGCCGGCGGGCGGCAAGTCGCCGACATGAAAATGCCCCGCCACCTTGAACGGGTGTGCGCCCGTGGCAGGGCGGCCCCAGGTCAGCAGCGGCTCGCCCCAGTAGGCGCGGTGCGCCCAGCCGGTGGCGTCGCGCCACTGCAGCATCAGACAGCGCGGTGGGTTGTCCGGGTCCAGGCAGACCCAGGCGTACATCGCTTCGGCCGCGGTGGGCGTGAAGCCTTGCAACGCGCCATCAAACAGGTGGGCGTGGGCGCCGCTCTGCAGCGTGCTCACGTGCCCGCCACCCGGCGGGGGTGGACCCCAGGGTGCGAGGCTTTCTTCGTCCAGCGCCAGCGGGTCGTCGTCCCACTCGGGCACCACCTGCGCTCGCCCGGTGAGTGCACGCACCAGATGGGCCTGTTCAAGGCGCAGGCCTTGCCGCCCGCCGAGTTCGCGCGCGCGGCGCTCGGTGAACTCGGCCAGCGCCTCGGCGAACGCCGGGTCCACCACCTCGGCGTGCAACAGCCTGGGCTCCCACGAGGCCTGCGTCACCGGCACCAGCAGGCGCAGGCGCTCGGGAGCCGACAGGTCGAAGCTGGCCAGCGGCGCGGCCTCGCGCATGGCCAGGTCGAGCTGTTCGATCGGCACCGGCACCGCGTCGAGTTCAAAGCCGGGCGGAAAAAACGGGCTGCTGAGCGTGGGCTGGGTGAGCACGGTGGAGAGGTCCAGCGCGCTCCTGGGCATGAGCCCGCACGGCGGCAGGCGCAGGTAAGGATCGGCCAGCACGTTGGGCGCGGGCAGCGGTTCGGGGGTTTCGGCCATCTGCTGCGCAAACTGTTCGATGCGGGCCTGCCACAGCGCGGGCAGGCGGCTGTTGGCGCCGAGCGCGCCGCCGCTCAAAGCACCCGTCAAGCGCTGCAGGCGCGACTCGCGTGCGCGACCTCCCTGGCGCACCACCGAAGCGCGGTCCACCCACTGCACCGTGCCTGCGTCACTCAGGCCCACCAGCGCCAGCGGAACGCCCCAGTCTTCCCACGGCAGCGCTTCGCCATGGCGCAGCGCGGCTTCGGCATCGAACACGGTGTGGGCCAGCGCGTTGCGCAGCCGCAGCGTGGTCAATGGCAGCGCGCGCCACTCCACCGGCCAGGGGTACCAGAGCAGGCGCGTGCCGTCGTGCATGCGCCAGTCCTCGAACGCGGCCACCGGGCTGTCGGCGTTGCCGTCCTCACCACAGGGGCAGCGGTCGCAGGGGTCGGTCGGGTCGAACTCGGCGGTGTCCACCAGCACCGGCTGCAGCACCAGCACGCCCACGCGCGGGAAACGGTCTCCCGCGCTCGAGCGCAGGTCGACCAGCGTGATGCCGTCGGGCACATCGCGCGCATTCACCAGCCCCAGGCCGTCGGGCTCCAGCGCCTCGCCCGGCCCACCACCCTGCACCTGCAGCCAGGCCGGCGGCGCCACCACCGGCAGGTCGTCAAGCCGGCATTCGGTGCGGCGCACCAGCACCACGTCTTCACCGCTCACCGCCAGGCCCTGGCCCGGTTCGATGAGCAGGCGCGTACCGCCGGAGCCGGGCAAGGCAAACACCTCCAGGCCGCGCACCACGCCTGCGGTGAGCGAGCGGGCGCGGTGCTGCAGGTGCCCGGCCTGCCAGGCCTGGCGGCCCTGCAGTGTCGCGTCGGTGAGCGTGCGCCCGGCAAACAGGTTGGGCCGGCGGCGCCAGTCGGTCGCGGCCCGGCTTGCGTCTTCCGGCGACAGGGCCACCACACGCTCGCCCTGCAGTGGTTGGTCAATGCGTTCGATGCTCACGTCGGGTCTCCCGGGTGAAGATGGGTCGGGTGGCCGGGCCGCTCAGGACGGCTTGCTGGAAGGCGCCGCCTTCTTCGCGGGTGCCTTCTTGGCAGGTGTCTTCTTCGCAGCGGTGCTCCCGGTGGTGGTCTTGCGGACAGCCGCCCTGGCCGGCGCCATGGCGCGCGTCGGGCGGGTGATGCGTTCGGTCTTGGGCCGCCACTCGTCCACCGACTTCACCAGGCCGCGCAGCGTGTCCGCGTCGAGCGGCCGCCGCAGCTCCGTCTGGAGGTACTTGTTGAGCACGTCGCTGGCGATCGGCTCCAGCAGGCTGTTGGCCACCTCGGTCACCAGCGCCGGGTCCTTGATCGAACCGTCGCGCTGCACGTGTTCGAGCAGCAGTCCCAGTGCAGCGGCACTCAACGCTGGCGAAGCCTCGTAGCGCTTGCTCGCGAGCAGTTGCACTTCGGTGGCCAGGGCCTTGGCCGACGAGTTCTTGAACACCTCGGCCCACACGTCGATCAGCCCCAGGCTGTCCATGCGTTTGGTGACGGTCTCTTCCAGCGTGAGCGGGTCCACCGGCTGAACGTTCCACTCGGCGTTGCTGGCGATGCGCAGCAGTTCGTCGGCCGGGATCGGCGTCTTGCTCTCGCGCTGGATCAGCGCCCACAGCGCCTCGTTCTTCTCGGGCTCGCCCAGCACCGCGGCCACGCCCAGCACCTGCGTCTTGTCCAGCGCCGGTTTGCCGGTCAGTTGTTCGGTGGTCGCGATGGCGTCGGTGAGCAAGCCGAGTGCGGCCGCGGTGAGCACCGGCGACTCCAGGTAGCGTTTGCCCGCGAGCAGGCCGATGACGGTGCTGGCTGCCGCAGGCGTGGCCACCTTCAACACCGCGTCGTGGCGCGGCGTGAGCCCGAGCTGGGTGATGCGGGTGTTGAGGTTGAGTTCGATCACACGCTCGTCGTTGCCGGCAATCTCGCGGTAGCTGCCGGCCAGGTCGTCGCGGTAGGCCAGGTGGCGTCGGCGCACGAACCACAGGTTGTTCAGACGCGCCAGGCGCTGCCACTCCGCATCGGCCGGGCCCAGCGCCTTGCTTTGCAGTGCTTCACGCGGCAAGCGCAGCTTCTGCAGGATCTCGAACGGCCGGCGCTGCGCGATCAGGTTGGGCGCGGCGGGTTTGACCACGCGCTGCGCCAGCGTGGCGCCCTGCCCCACCCGCGCGGCCACCGCGCGCCACTCCACGCGCGGCACCGGCGCGAGGATCATCACCGCGGTCGAGTCCAGCGACTCGGCGGGTGCGGTGAGGTCGATGGGCTGCAGCGCCAGCGCCTCTTCCACCAGCGCGGGAAGTTCGTCCTCCGGAATGATCGTGAAGTCCACATCGACCTCCGCCGGAAAGTAGTTCTGCGTGAAGTCCACCGCGTTGATCACACCCGCCGGCAAGGGCCCGGCCGGCGGCAGCGCGGGAAAGTGCGTGATGGCCGGAAAGCCCCGCGTGCTGCCGGGCGGGGCCACGTCGGCCAGGTGCGCCTGGTGCTGCATCAGGTGTGCCAGCCGCAGGCCGCGCGGGGCAAAACCCAGACCCGGCAAATCGCCCCGGTCGGCGCCGAGTTCGCGCCGCACCATGGCTTCGTCGATCCACACCACGGTGTTGTTCTGCAGCGCGATCATGGCCAGCGGCAGCACGTTGGCCGACACCCCCGCCGCGCTGCCCTGGGTGAAGATGGCGCGCGCGGCGCGGCCTCGCCGCGCGTCCAGCGCATCGGCACCACCGTCGTCCTGCCAGGGCACCAGCACCACCGCGGTGGCCTCGATCACGTCACCGTCTTCCACCGTGCGCTGGCCGGTGATCGAGGTCGGGTAAGCGCCGATCGGGTTGGCGGTGAACTCCACCGGCCGCAGCGCCAGCACGAACAGACCGGTGCGGCTGCGCAGCGGCGGCTGCGGCAGGCGCGACAGACCGAAGCGCGCCGACAGCTGTTCGGCCACCGGCAGGTTGGCCAGCTGCACGTCGATGTTGCGCGGCAACAGCACGAGTTCGCCCGAGGGCGTCACACCGTGCCCGCTGGAGACCACCAGCGTCTGGGGCTGGTCACCTTCCTGCACAAACAAGCCCGTGGCCACCCCACTGCCCGCGGCCTGGCCCAGGTCGGCTTCGCGCGTCAAAAAGTACTGCTGGTCGCGGATCAGGTCGCGCGCGGCGAGGAAGCGACCGTCGAAGTAACGCGGCCGGCCGCGTCGGTGGTCTTCGATCAACACGCCCGCGTCGCGCAGGGTCTGCACCTGGCTTGAAGCGATCGTCTCGCGGGTGGTGCCGGTGGTGAGGTTCATGGCGTGCTCCGTTGAGAGGAAGGAAAAACACAAACAGCTCAAAGACCTGTCCAGCGCGCAAGCACGCCCAGGCCTGGCAAAAAGCGGCGACTGTGGTTGTCCACCAGCACCGCGCTGCCCTGGCGCACGATGGGGTCGGCGGGCTCCACCGGAATCAGCACGCGGGCGATGAACACCGCGCTCGCGTCCACCGTGGGCGGGTGCTCCGGGCCACGCGGCAACTCGCCGTCGCCCGCGCGGTGGTAGCCGTTGAGCACCGCGTCTTGCAGAGCGGCGCGGCGCACATCAGCGGCGGCCGAGGGGTCGTCCATGGCGGCTTCGCGCGCCAGCGCTTCGGCCGCCGTTTCCTGGTCCACCGGCAGCGTGAAGGCACCCGCGCGCAACGGCAGACCGAGACCCGTGTCGGTGAGGTTGCGCCGTGGCACGAGGTGCAGCTCGTACGCATCGCGCAGGCGCGACACGCTCACCGCGTTCAGCGCGTCAAACGGGCCGCTGGCAAAGGCCGGCGTGAGGCCGCGGGGACAGGCCACGAAGCGGAGGAACACGTCGGCCACCACCGCACGCGCGGGCAGCGCCGCACCGGCCTGGGCACGCGCGGAAACGAACCGACCCGGCGTGGTGTAGTCCGCCTGCTGCAGGTTGCTGCGCGCGGCCTCGGCGTCCCACCATCGCTGCAACCGCAAACAGGCCGGGCGCGGCAGCTCGATGAGGCGGCCCAGCCGGTCCACCGCGAGGCCGGCGTTGACCTGGATCTCTTCGGGCGCCGCATCGGCCCCGGTGTCCACCGCAGGACGGTGCTGCACCAGCAGACCCGCCAGCGTGCCGCTGCCAGCCACCGCACCCAGCGCCCGCGCGAGCTGGCTGCGGTGGTAGGTCTGCTCGTCCAGAAAATCCTGCGCGTCGAGCAGCATGCCGGTGGCGTACACCGGGCGCTCGCCCAGCGGCTGGCGCGTGAGCGGATCGACGGTGCTGAAGGTGGTGGCGGTGTTCATGGTTCACTCCTTGCGAGATCGGGGTTTTCTGCTGCGGGGCGCAGACAGCGGTTCGGCGGGCACCACGGGCGGCGGCGCCGCCTCGCCACGCAGGCGCGGGTCCAGCGTGGTCGGGCCGAGCACGAAATCGCCACCACCCAGCACCGAGCGCTGCACGCGCACCGGCCGCGGTGGCACGGCGCGCGCCAGGTAGGTGTCCACCCCCACCAGGCTGGCCACGCCCACCATGAAAGGCCAGCTCGCGGTGGCCACACGCACCTGCACATGCGCGGGCGATTCCAGGGCCACGATGCGGCGGATCAATCCCAGGTCCACCTCGTCCACCTCGCGGTGCACCAGCACCGTGGCGCGGTGCGCCAACCGCCCGTCGAAGTCGGCGATGGCCTGGTCTTCGCTGTCGCTGGTGGCTTCTTCGCGGAACAGCGCCATGAGCTCGGCGCGCGCCTGGTCGCCCAGCACCAGCGTGTCACCCACCACCGAGTTGCCGCTGACCTGCAGGCCCGGCAAGAGCGGGTCGTCTTCGTCGGCCAGGTCCACACCGAGCAGCGTGGCGAGCAGGCGGCGCAGGCGGAAGTCTTCCAGCACCACCACCTCACCACCACTCACGCCGCCGCCGGTGGCCACGTCCAGCGCGAGCGCGAGCCCGCGGCGCGTGCCGTGCCAGCGCGCCAGCTCGGGCGCGGCCTGCAACCAGGCGCGGCGGCGCGCTTCGGGCAGGGCCGCGTCAAAAGCCAGGCCGACCCAGCTCGCGAGCCAGTCCAGGTGCTCGGCCGGCGTGCTGGCCGGGTCGGTGAGCAGGTGAGCGTGGGCCACGCGGTCTTCGAGCTGCGTGAGCACCCCTTCCACGTTGGCCAGACTGCGCGCCAGAAAATCGGCCGCTGAAGCCTGTGGCCGGTACACACCGATGGCGTGGCCGTCGAGCAAAAGCCGCCAGCAGCGTGCGCTGCCGCCGTCCTTGAGCAGCCAACTGCGCCCGGGGTGCTCCACCACCACCTGCGCGCCATCGCTCAGCACGATGCCGGCGGTGGCCAGGCGCAGCAACAGTGCCACCTCGGGTGCGCCACCGACATCCAGGCCCAGGCTGTAGCCCTCGTCCACACTGTCCAGCCGCTCGCCGGGCAGCTGCGCGGCATCGCCAAACAGGGTCTCGCGGTAAATGCGCGGCAGGTACTGCTCGGCGTAATTGAAGCGGCTGGCCCAGGCACGCAGCGCCACCACCTCGGGGCTTGCGCGGCCGTCGCCGTGCAGGCTCAGGCGCACCCACAGATAGCGGCCGCTGAGCGAACGCACCGCCGTTCGGGCGTTCTGCACCAGCACCGAAAAGAGGCCACGCAAACCGCGCTGCGGTGGCCACGGCGCGAGTCCCGGGTGCGCCGGCAACTCGCTCGGCGCACGCTCCCACACCGCGTGCGGCACATGCGGCCCGGACGCGGCGGGGTCGATGGTCCGCACATCGCGGCCAAACGCGTGCGGGTGCCAGGCATCGAGCCGCTCGGGCGCGGGTGGCTGCGGGTCATTCGTGGCGGCGAGCCACACCACCACGCCGCAGGCGGGCGGAATGCTGGCCTCCATGAACATGCGGTGCCAGGTGGTGGCGGGCGTGCCGCTGTCGATGAGTTGCGCAAGCAGTTGCCCACCCTCGGTGGTGAAGCTGGCCGCTGTGCCGCTGCGCGCCAGGTTGGGCAGCGCCAGCGCAAACAGCGGCTCGGCGGCGTCCTCGCGCACGGGGTAGTGCGCCACGCCATCGGGTCGGTGCACAAACGCTGCCTCGCGCCGGTCGCCCGCCAGCGGAAAGACCTCTCCCAGCGCGGGCAGCTCGCCCGCGGGGCTGTCGTCGATGGCAAACGCGGGTGCGTCCACCCGGCCCGGCATGCGCAGCGCGATGCGTTCGCTTGTCAGCCACGTGAGCGCGTGCGCATGCACCGCGCCACGCAGCGCGCGCATGGGGCCCGGTGTGCGGGTCGCCTCATCCCAGCGCCGCACCCAGGCCCGACCGGCGGTGTTCCAGCCCATGAGCAGCAAGCCGCCCGAAGCGTGGCAGGCCAGCGCGAACGGCTCGGCCACGCCACCCCAGCCGGGGTGCACCACCACCATCGCGGGCGCACGGCAGTTCTCCGGGTCGGGACGGAACACGCCGGGCGCCCAGGCGTCGGCGGCGGGTGTCTGGCTGGGCAGCGGGTAGCCCTTCAATCGCGCCAACCGGCCGCTGCCGCGCTCCAACACCCACACCCCCCCCTCGGGGTGGGCGGCCAGGCGCCAGGGCGCAAAGCCTTCTTCGGACACCTCCGCATCGGCCCAGCGACGCCGCAAGTCGTGCATGAGCACACGCCCGGGCAAGGCCACGTAGAGCACACCGTCGCTGGCCACGCAGAGGTCGGTGGGCACGGCGTCCAGCGGGAGCGCGATGGCGGCCTCCGCAAGGTGGGCGCTGCGCACCACAACGGCCTGGCTGGGCGCGTGCCAGCTGCACACCACGCCCTGCGCATCGAGCGCGCGCGGCACCTCGTTGAGCGCCAGCAACGCCGCGCTGCGACTGGCTGCGATGTCGGGAGGGGCTTCCAGTTCACGCTCCGACGCCAGGCTCAGCGCGCTGCAGTCGGCACGCCAGCGCACATGGCCACCGCCCTGCCCCAGCGTGGGCCAATGGGCCGCCGCCTGCAGCGACCAGAAGCGAGAGCCGTTGGCGTCCATCAGCAGAGCTCCGGCACCACCGGCACGGCCACGGCATTGGCCTGCGCAAACGGGTTGGGCAAGGCGCGCAGGTTCGTCGGCGCCTCCGCGCCCTCCACCACCACGATGGACAACAACTCGGGCAACTGCCAGGGCTGCAGGTTCAAGGTTTGCTGGCCACCGGCCTGGTTGCGCGGCAGCAGCGCCCAGTCCTGCTGACCAGCCGCGCCGTGGCGCGCAAACAGCTGCAGTCCGGTGACCTCGGCCACGCCGGCCACACGCGAGACCTCCACCTCCAGTTCACGCTCGCGCACCGGGCGCCCGAGCGCCCAGCCTTCTCCATCAAGCCCGCCGGGCGCAAGCGGCCAGAGCAGGCGGCGCAGGGCTTCGCGCACCTCGTACAGCAGCTTGTCGCGCGCAAAACCTTCGCGCAGGCGCAGCGCCACCGACAGGCCCAGCGGCACGTATTCGCAGCCGATCACGTAGAGCTCGGTGGCCAGCGGCACACGCGCCGAGAGGTGGGCGTGAACACGCTCGATGAAGGGCCGGTCCGGGCGCGGATTGGGCGCAGGCGCGAGGGCGGCCGACGGCAGCACCACCACGCTCACCACGCCGGGCACGTTGAAACGCCGGTCGCGCGGCTTGAAGCGCGGCATCACCTCCACACGGCCCACGTCGGCCGCGGGCGTTTGCAGCGCGAGGCGTTTGAAATCGTCGGCGGTCACCGCGCGCTGCTGGTGGCGCAGCGTGGCCGGGATGCGCCGCTCGGCCTGGGGCAGCGTCTCGGCGTCTTCGCCACCGTCCATGGCCAAGGGCTGGTGAACCTTCATGGCCGGGGCGCGCTGGCCGTTGATCAGTGTGGCGGTGATCTCGCTCAGGCTGCCGGGTGCGAGGTTGCCCGCACGCCCGCCGCCAAAGCGCCCGCGCGCCAGACGCACGCGCATGAGCCGCTCGGGAATGCGGCCGCGCACGCCGTCACCAAAACGCAGGGTGCCGGCTTCGGCATCGAGTTCAAATGCGCCGGCTTCACGCGCCACCATCGGGTCTGCGCTGATGGCGGCCAGGTCGTCCACGCGCTGCCACGGCTGGTAGCCGCGACCGCCGGGTTCTTCCACCTCGACCACCAGCGTCTGTGGGTCCACCGAAGCGGCGGGCAAGGCAAAGCTCTGGTCCGCAGCACCCGTGCTGGTGCCCAGCACCTGGCCTTGCAGCGTCACGCGCTGGTCCACCTCGGCGGCGTTGATGCCCAGCCAGGTGAGCGGCAGGCGCTGCACCTGGCTGCCCGGGCGCGGACGAACGCGCAGCCACGCCACCAGGCGCGCGGCACGCGCCGCGTCGTCCAGCCGGGGCGGTGCGTCGCCCACACCGGCCAGCGGGTTCACGCCCACCTGGTTGGAGGGCACCCAGATGTCGTCGGCGCCGGGCAGCGGCAGGCGCAGCATGCCCGGACGCGTGAACCCGCGCGAGGTGTCGCTGCCAGGCAGCGGCTCCAGCGTGAGGTAATCCAGCGCCTGCGTACCGGGCCGGCGCGTGACCATTTCCCAGATCACCGGCACCTCGGCCAGTGGGCCCACCTCTTCGAACAACGCAGGCAAGGGCAGCGCGGGCACGATGCCCAGCGAGAGCAACGAGGGCACACCGGTGTCACCTCCGCCGAGCGCGGTGCGCACGCTGTCGTTCACGGCTTCCTGCTCCAGCGGGGCGGACGCAGCGGGTGCGAGCAAGGCGATCCACAAGGCGCGGTCGGTCGAGCGCTCGAACACATCGAAGCCACCCACCTCGGCGCGCCCTTCGCCAAACACCGCGAGCGTTTCGTAGCCTTGCACCGCGCCGCTGATGCGGTGCACGCGCGAGAGGCCACTGATCACGTCGGCCATGCGCGCTGCCTCCGCGTCGCTGAGTTTGCGTTTGATGTAGGCCTCGCCGGTGACCGGCAGCACGGTGGTCTCACCCAGGGTCTCGAAAGGCTGCGCGCCCTTGATCCGCGCACCGGACAGCAGCGAACTGGCGCGCAGATCGGCCAGCGGCTGCGCGTACGACAGACCCACGATGCCGCGCGCCGGCTGCGCCGCGCGCAAACCCTGGCCCAGCAGCTTGAGGAACACCAGGCGCTGGCGCTCGGGAATCAGGTTGGCGCGGTACAGCAGTGCATCACCCAGCCAGGCAAACAGCTCCAGCAGCGTGCGCCCCGGGTCGCCCTGGCGCGGGTTGGTCCACTCGGGTGTGTGCGCGGGAATGCGCGCGATCAGGTCTTCAACGAGGTCGTCGAAGCGGCGGTCATCGAGGCTGGGCGGGACGATCGGCATCTAGTTCTCCAGCTGCACGTTCACGTTCATGCGGCTGGGTGCGCCCGTGCGCGCCAGCCGGTACTGGATCTCCACCCGCAGGTGGCTCGGGGCGTCGGGCACGTCCCACACCTCCACCGCGTCGAGCAGGATGCGTGGCTCCCAACGCGTGAGCGAGGCCTGCACCAGATCGCGGATGCGCCGGCGTGTGGCCAGGGTGTTGGGCTCGTGCAGCAACCGGTCGAGCCCGCCACCGAACTCGGGGCGCATGAGCTGCTCGCCCGGGCGCGTGCTCAACACGATGCGGATGCCATCGCGCACGCTTTTCTCCAGCGCCGGCCAGCCGAGCTGACCGTGTTCGTCGGGCAGGCCGAGGAAGGGAAATCCGATGGGAGCGGAGGTCGCGTTCATCAGTCGCCCTTCTTCGGATACGGAATGCAGATCTTGATGAAGGCCAGCCAGCTGAAGATCAGGTTGAGCAGGCCGAGAAAGATGCTGAGCACGATGAAGGCGCAGATCGTGATCGCGGGCAGGCTGAAGCTGCAGATCCATCCGATGGTGATGCCGCCCTCCGGCGGCTTCTTGCCTTCCATCAGGTCTTTGGGGTTGCCGCCCAACAGGTTCTGCAAGGCGGCTGGCACAGCGAACGAAACGTTGGGCTTGAGCGAGGCGAGCAGGCCGGGCGCGGTGATGTCGGGCAGGTCGATGCGCACCGGCGGCGCGCCCGATCCTTCGAACCAGGGTGCGATCACAAAGGGTTCCGTGGCCTCGCTCCAGACGATGCGTGCCGGACAACCGCACTCGGGTTTGAGCCGCACGAAGGCGCGCACCACGTACTGCGCGCCCGCGTCGTCAAAACGGCCCGGCGCGAGGTTGAGTTGGGCAAAACGTTCGGTCAAGGCGCGCGAGAGCGCCAGTCGCAAGGCGCTCGCCTGGTGGCCGGGCAGCGCAGGCCAGCGCACGGGCATCTCGGGCCGCGCCACCTGCTCGTCGCGCTGCACCAGCACCTGCACGGCCTGGCGCAAAAAGGTCTCGGCGTTCACCGTGCGCGCCACCGTCTCGCCTTCGCGCAGCTTCAGCGGCAGCGCGATGGCCGCGAGCTGCTGACGCAAGGCCTGTGCCGCCGCCGAGTTGCCGGCAAAGGCGTTGAACTCGCTGTCCAACTGCCGCAACAAACGCAGGAAGCGCTGCATGCTGCTGCGCGAACCACCGCCGGGGTGCAGGCGGTTCCAGTGCTCGGTGCTCAGGCCGTTGGGCCGCACGGTGGTGGCGATCTCGGCGGCTTCGGTCCAGACCGGGTTCAGGGTCTCGCCGTCCAGGGGGAAGTCCATGGCCTCGCCGCGCAGGGCCTGCACCAGGTGGTGGCGGAAATCGGCGCTCTCGGGCCCGAAGGTGTTGGCCTCGTCGAACACCGGCGCGGTCTCGGCCTGCTCGCCGCTCACCGTGGGCACCAGGCCGTAGTACACCGTCTTGCCCGCGGCCTTGCAGACATCGGGCGGTGCCACGAACATCGGCACCACGTGCTCGTCGAGCAGCGTGTCCTCGCGCTGCAGGGCCAGTTGCATCAGCTCGTGGTCGATGTCGGCCACGCCGGTGCGGCCGCTGTGCAGCCGCAGCTGGCTCGCCGGGTCGTTGGATGCACCACCGATGCGTTGCACCGGCAACCAGCCACGCAGGCGCCCGCGTGATCGCATCCAGCCTTCTTCGGTGGCGCTGCCGGCGCGGCGCACCCGGCGCACCACCAGGCCGGCCGACTCCACGCGCGCGGGGTCCAGGCGCGGTGTGCCCGGCGTGTCGCACCAGGCTTCCAGCACGGCGAGGTGGTGCTGGCGCTGGATGGGCTGGAAGAGTTTGAGCACCTGGCGCTGGGTGCGGGCCGCAGCGCGCGTGGCCAGCAGCCTGGCGCGGCCCTCGGTGCTGGTGATCTCGTCGAGCACGGCGTCGATGAAGTCGCCGTCAGACCGCTGCAGCAGCAGCGGCGCACCGCCCGGGGCCACGCCGCGCGGCGCGCCCAGGGCCACATCGTGGGGAAGTTGCGTCAGCGTGCGTGCCATGGCATCACCACACGTTCCCGGCGCCCGGGGTGTAGCTGGTGGAAATGACGGCGTTGGTCTGCAACACGGCGCACTTCACGATGCCCGAGAAGTCGGCGATGGCCGAGTCCACCTTGACCATGCCCGCGGTCACGTCCACCTGTGCGGCGCTCACGTTCACCTTGGCCGAGGCCGTGACGCTGATGCCCGCCGCCTCCATCACCACCTGGTTCCCATTGGCGTCTTCCAGCGTGATGGTGCCCGGCCCGTCCTGCAGCGTCACGGTCTGTCCGCCGGGGGTCTCCAGCGTCAACGTCTCCTGGCCATCTTCGTCGAGGATGGTGATGGCCACGCCGTTCTTCGACTTCAGGCGCTTGGTGCGGTGCTGGCCGTTGGCCAGATCGGCGGGCGATGGCGAGTTGCCGTTCCACAGTCCGCCGATGATGAGCGGGTGGCGTGCGTCGCCGTTCATGAAGATCACCAGCACCTCGTCGTCCACATCGGGCAGGAAGAAAAATCCCCGGTCGTTGCCCGCAAACGGCGCCACCACGCGCGCCCACAGCGGCGCGTCCTGGTCGCCCACGCCGTCGTGCGCCAACAGGCGCACCTGCACGCGGTTGCGGCCGGCGGGATCGTCGAGCGACACCACCTGCGCCAGCGCGCCGGCCTGAAGCCAGGCGGCGGGTCGGTCGAACAGGCCGTCGCGCTTCATGTGCCTTCTCCCAAATACGCGCACTCGCCGCTGAACTCGGTGCGGTATCCCGCCGTCTGGTCGTACACATGCGACGCGGCGCACACGAAGTAGCGGTTGTCGAACTGCGGCGACAAGCCCGTGACCGACACCGTGGTGCCCACGCGGATCGCAGGGTTGCCTTCGCTCAGTCCTTCGATGCGCACAAAGCGGCGCGCGCGCTGGTCCAGCGCCGCCGTGGCCACGGCTTGCGCCTCCGCGTCGCTGCTCACCGCGAGATGCCCGATGTGTTCCTGGCGCGAGCCCAACGCTTCGTCGAGCCACGACAAGCCGCTGCGCCCGCTGCCCGGCCCGCTGTGCGTGATCTGCGTGGCCTCATGGCTGACCGCGCTGCCGTCCACCGGGTTCCAGCCCGCTGCGCTGGTGGCGGTGACCTGTTGCGACAGGTCGGCGATCACGCGGGCGCGCATGAGCTGCCCGAACAGCGCGAGCTCCACCTCGCCACGCGCCACATCGCCGCGCGGCGACACCTGGAGCTCATCGCCCACGATCTGAAGGTCGGCGTCAAACCGCGCCAGCAGGCGGCGCAAGAAAGACAGGTCGCTTTCGTTGATCTGCGCCCAGGTGTCCACCGGGCTGGTGAGGCCGGTGACGGTGGGGCGCAGGTTGAGCGCACCGGCCACCTCGCGCACCACATCAGCGGGCGACAGGTCGGTGTAGACCTTGCTGCGCCGCGCCAGGCGCGCGGCCTGCAGCGCGTCTTCGGCCAGCACCGTGATCTCGGGCGCGCCGCCCATGCTGAACAGCAGCTCGATGGCGCTGACCTTGCCGCGAAACACCTCCGTGGGTGCCTGCACGTCACCGGCGTACACCGCCAGATCGGCGCCCAGCTTCAGGTCGGACTGCGCGCCAAAGGCCTGTTCGGTGCCGCCCGCCGTGGTACCCACCCAGTTCGAGAGGCGCAACTCCAGCCGGCTCATGCCTCCCTCGCTTTCGTCCATGCGCATGGCAATCAACAGGTTGGACAAGCGCACATCGGCCTGCCCCGCGATCCGCAGCGTGGGGCGCGCGCTGTAAAGGGCTTGTCGGCTGAGAGCGGCTTCGGTCATGGCGCGAAGCTCAGTCGGTGTGCAGGCGCCAGATGCGCTCGGCGCGCAAATCCAGCGCCTGCTGCATCGCCTCCAGCGCACGCGGGTCGTCGGGTGAGGCGGCTTCGTTGGCCTGGACCGTGGGTGGACTGGGCCTCTCGGCCGGCACCTCGGCGGTGACTTCTTCAAACGTGATGGGCATGTGTGTCTCCCCGTGTTCGTTCAGTCAAAGGCGATACGGGCCTGCAGGTCGGCTGCAGCCCCCACGTCGGTGCCCAGGCTGTCGGCGCCCGATCCGCGCGCCATGCCACCCGGCGCAAATCCGGTGGCACCCACGCTCACCTGCCCAGCGGGCAACAGGGCCTGGGCGTTGGGCAACGATGCGCTGGCGCCGGCCCCGGTACCCACGCGCAGGCCGGCAAACGCGACCCCGGCCGTGGCGCCGATACCGGCGCCGGCGCTGGCCCCCAAGCCAACCCCGATCCCTACACCGATGCCCACACCAGCGCCCGCCCCGAGCGACAGCGAGCCCGACGCAAAAGCAGCCGGTGCGCCCAGCGACACGTTCGCATCCACCAGCAGCGATGCACTGCCGCCAAAGCGCAAGCTGGCCGAGGCGTTGGCGCTGGCCACGGCGCGCGCCGCACGCGGATCCCCACCCGCTGCGGCCACACCCGACGGCCCGGCACCCCCGGGCACCTCCATCGCGGAGTTCGGCTTCCGGTCTGCCGACGAGGCCGGCGCACTCGCACTCTCGAAGTTCGGCGCGTCGCTGGAGAGCGTGAGGTTGATGCCCGCGCGCAGCGGCACACCGTCGTGCGAAAACAGATCCAGCGTTTCCTTGTATTGCTCCACCGTGCCCACGAAACGGTAAGCGCCCCAGCTGAACTCCACGCGAGGCGGCGTCTTCTCGTTCTCGCCGCCAAAGGGCTTGAGCATCTGCGCCATCTTGTCGGTGGTGCTGCGCACGTCTTCCCCGCCTTTGACCTCACCGCTGAGGTTTTCAGCGGTGGTGTCGAACACCAGGTCCATGGTGAGCTTGGCCACGGTGGCGCTCACGTACTGGCGGCTGCCCGCGCCCTGGCCGGCGGGGCCCAGCGTGTTGGACACGGTGTACTGCAGCGAGGCCGGGTTGAAGTGCACCTTCACCACCTGCTTGGGCGCCGGACTCAGCGTCTTGAATTCGGCAACGGCAATGGCACGTTCGGTCATGCTCAGGCCTTGGGAAAACCGAGGGTGAGGCCTTCGTGGGCCAGGTGCAGCTCTTCCACCGCCACCTCGGTGGCGCGGGCATTGAGATCGGCGGCCTTGAATTTCACCGGCATGCAGCGTGCGAGCGACCAGGTCATCACCTTGGTGCCCGCGCCATCGAGCATGTGAATGTCCACGTCCATGCGCGCGGCGTAGTCGCCACCCGAAACCATGGCGAACCACTTCCAGAGGTGGCGGTTGTCGGTCATGCCGCGCTTGAGGATCACGGTGGCGTGGGTCACCTGCCCCGCGCGCTGGAAGGCCGCATGGTTCACACCGCCGCTGCGGATCACCTTGGGTTCCATGGTGGCCTCGAGACCCGTGCATTCGGCAAAGGCGCCCTGGCACAAGTCGACCTCGTTGCCCTGCGCCGCCCCCGCGCCCGACTGGCGAAAGCGCAACTGAAAACGGAACGGGATCAGCGGCGCCGAGGCTTTGGCGCCCGCAGGCGCACCGGCTCCCGTGCCCAGGCCGATCGACACCTGGGCCGAGGCGCTGGCAGAAAATTCCGCACCGATGGCCATCACGCCGCCTCCCGCACACGGGCGTGGTTCACACCCGCCGCTGCGAGCGCCAGCACCACGGTGATGCGCTCGATGCTGTGCGCCGGCAACACGGTGATCTCGGTCACGAGCCGCCCGTTGTCGATGTCGTTCTGCGTCATGGTGCTGCGGTCGCAGCGCACGCTGAACGCATCCGTCGGCGTGGCGCCGGCCAGCGCGCCCACCCGCCAGAAACCCTTGAGCAGTTCTTCAAGGCTGCGCTCCAGCCGTGTCCAGGTCTCGGGGCCGTTGCCGTCGAACAGAACGCTCTGGCCCCGCAGGCGCGCCGCGCGCAGCAGCGTGGCCATGAGGCGGCTCACACCGCCGCTGCGCCAGGCCGCATCCGGGGTGGTGGTCACGTCCGACTGCAGCGCCCAGCCACCGGCCTGCTGGGTGAAGAGGCACACGCGCCCGGCCAGTTGTGCACTCGGCGACTGCGGGCCCGCACCCCAACCGGGCAGGGGCACAGCGCTTTGCAAGTCACGCAGCGCCGGCATGGACGTGTCGCCGGCCACGCTGGCATGGGTGCCGCGCACCAGTGCACTGCCGGCGATCAGACCCGCCAGCGCGCCATCGGGTGGCTCCAGGCCTTCGGGCAAATCCTGTGCGGCGCGTGTGGCCAGCCAGGGGTAGCCCAGTTGCACGAAGGCGCTGGCGATCGACAGGCCGCTCGCGTCCACACGGCCTTCGGCTTCCAGCACACCGCTGCGGCGCAGAAACGCCAGCATGTCGTTGTGCGCATGAACACCGCCGTCGCTCAGCGGCCGGCGCGCGTCTTCGCGTGGCAAGGGCAACGCACCCACGAACAACATTTCGCGCTGGTGCTGCGCCAGGAACGCGCGCACGCTGGCGACGGCCACGCGCCAGGGGCCGTATCCCGGACCGTCCAGGCGCGGCGCGCGCAGGGCACGAAGGCCCGCGTCTCTGGGCAGTGCCGGTTCCTCGGGACTGCATTCCACAAAGCCTTCGACCGGTGGCTGCAACGGCACGGAAATCGACGGCGCCTGCGGTTCGGTCGAACACGCATCGGGCAGGTCGGGCAAACACAAGAGGCTGGCTTCAGAGAGCCCGACCACATGGCCGATGCCGCGCCAGGTGCGCGGGTCCATGGGCTCGAACACCTCGCCCACCGGGTCGCGGTCGCTGAAGCCGGGGATGAGCCGGGCCAGGCGGGCGCGCCGCTTGGCCGCGCGGTTGGACGCCGATTCCAGAAATGCCCACGGATCGCCCACCCTCACCACCACCGCGCGCTGACCGCCCCGTGCGAAAAAGCTGCGCACGGCCGCACCGAGGTAGGTGGCGCACAGCGAGGGCGCACCGCTCACCGCGTCGGGCGCGCGGCCCACCAGGCGCTCGTCCCAGGCAAAGAGGCGGTCAAAGAGTGCCCAGCTGTCGATCACCACCGGCACGTTGTCCAGCGCTTCCAGCGCGTCCGTTCCCTTGCGCCAGGGCCCGTTCACCCAGCCCGCGTCGATGAGCTGGCGGCCCACCGACATGGGCAGCGGTTGCTCGCGCCGCCGCGCCACGAAGCCCACGAAACACGCCACATCGGTGCGTTCCGGTGCGGTGCGCAGGGCGGGCGCCGCGGTTTCGAAAACGAGGCTCATGGGTACCGCCAGGCCTGGTTCAGGCGGTGATTTCCATGGCCTCGGCCGACAAGGCGATTTCCTCCATCGCCACGTCGCCCCCGCCCTTGCCCGCCAGCGTGGGCCCGGTGTATTTCATCGGGATCACGCCGCGCAGCACCCAGGTCTGAACGGGGGTGTGGGCTTCGTCGAGCAGGGTGATGGTCACGTTGCGCTGCGCGGCCGGGCCCTGCGTGCGGGTCTGGC
>ENA-UOXP01000030-UOXP01000030.1-mixed-culture-metagenome-genome-assembly--contig:-NODE-30-length-112283-cov-6.459021_pt1 | contig 112283 bp, 95 predicted proteins | sample MGYA00238161_ERZ761639 | MGnify/ENA primary metagenome ERZ761639 (study PRJEB28913, sample SAMN08776760) | mixed culture metagenome | isolation source: Freshwater growth medium | place: USA...
TTAGTGCGGCCTCGCTATGGCACAGCCAGAACCGATTGGTGAAGAGGTTCCCTAGTGCAACTGAAACACCTTCTTGGCAATGTCGACGGCAATGACTGTGCGTTCCATGGTGGTCTCCATTTCGAGTTGACGATGAGGCCGTCCGTCTGGCACTACGCAGGGCGCTGTGCAAGTGGCAATAGGAGGGAGGCGCCCATACCATCTGCACGAATCAGCGCGCCGTGTGCATCTGCGGCCTCGGGCCGTCTGCTGCGTTGCAAATACTCGCAATAGCTCGATTAGGGCTGCGATGAACGTATTGCTTTGTGCGCCTTGCAGCCCATCCCGATCGGCAACGCACACTTGCCGCTTGATTCGTCCAGCGGCTCCCTCAGGGCTGTGCGTTTCAAGCCACCCGAGCGGCCGCGGGCGCTGGGCCCTGTTGCCCTGGGCGCACGGTGGCGTGCGTGCAGGGTGTCTGGCCGGGGCAGCGTGCCTGCCTGTGAAATAGCGCCGGTACAACGTATCCGTCGGTAACGTGAGCGCGCAAAATACAGGGCTGCCGCACGTGCCCTGCGCCGCGTTGGCTGCCGATGTCGGGTCCTACCGCACGGTGTTCGCGCCTTCGGGCCCGTGCCGTCCGGGTGCTGGGTGCCCGCCGCCCGTTCCGTCCCCGGTGGACGATCCTCTGAAGGAGTTCCATGCCCCCGCCGCGTTCACCTGGTCCTTGCGCGCCCGGTTGCGGGCAGGCATGCCGGCCTGCATGGCAGCGGCATGCCTGCCCGCATCCGTCCGTACCGCAGGGCAGGGCGGGCTGATCGACATGGCCGCAGCGCGCATCCCCTGGCCCCTGCCTGCGCTGGCGGCGTGGGCGTGCGCGTGGCTGGTGTTTGTTGTGCTGCAGCGCATCCCGGGTTTTCCGCCCGTGGCGGCGCTGCTGGTGGCCTGCCTGGTGGGCACCGCAGCCAGCGTGCTGGGCGGCAGCTGGTGGCGGCGCGGGCTGATTGCGGCGGGGTTTCCGCTGTCGCTGGCGCTGCTGGGTACGGCCAGCCTGCCCACCTGGGCCTGGCTGGTGCCGCTGTCGCTGCTGCTGCTGGTCTACCCCCTCAATGCGTGGCGCGATGCGCCGCTGTTTCCCACGCCGCACCGCGCCCTGCACGGCCTGGCCGCGCAGGCGCCGCTGCCGCTCGGCGCGCGCGTGCTCGATGCCGGCAGCGGCCTGGGCGACGGGCTGATGGCCCTGCGCCACGCCTACCCGGCCGCGCAGCTCGAGGGCCTGGAGTGGAGCTGGCCGCTGCGCCTGCTGTGCGCCCTGCGCTGCCCGTGGGCGCGCGTGCGCCGCGGCGACATGTGGGCCGCCGACTGGAGCGGCTACCAGCTGGTCTACCTGTTCCAGCGCCCCGAAAGCATGGCCCGCGCCGCCGCCAAGGCGCAGGCCGAGATGGCGCCGGGCGCCTGGCTGGTCAGCCTTGAATTTGCCGTGCCGGGCGTGCTGCCCAGCGCCCAGCTGCGCCTGGCCGGGGGACGGGTGGTGTGGCTGTACCGCATGCCGCTGGCGGCTGCACCCAAGGGGTGAACGGCAGCGAGTGCAAGGCACGCACAGCGTGGGGTGTTGCGTGCCGGCCGCATGGTCTGCCGCGGAGCGCCTGCACGAACACTGCGTTACAGGAATGTCACCGGCTTTTGCTACATTGTGTAGCTGGCTACAAACGCATACACAAGAACCAAAAAACTCACAGCCAGAGGGGGCAGCCAGCCACACGTGAAAACGCCAGGAGGGGGCGCACGTGCCGCCAGCATCCACCTCGACCGGTCTTCCCATTCCACTGCTGCACACCTGCGGTCCGCCGTTCCCGTGAACCGGGCCGCGGGCGCTTGCGGCGTTGCGCAAAGCGGGGGGGCTTCGGGTTTTCTGGTGCAAGAACCATCGATCAGCAAGGAGCATCCATGACCCAACCCCTGTCCCGATTCCGCCCGCGCCTTTTGTGGGTGCTGGCGCTGAGCGCCGCCCTCACGGGCTGCGCCACCATGCAAAGCCACGACAAGCTGGCCACCGACATGCAGAGCGCCGGGCGCAGTGGCGGCATACCGGCCGCGCTGGCCAGCCTGGAGGCCACCGCCAAGACCGAAGACGAAAAGACGGCGCTGCTCTACAACATGGAACGCGGCGAGCTGCTGCGCATGGACCGCCGCTACCCCGACAGCACCAACGCCTTCCTGCTGGCCGACAACAAGGTCAAGGAATGGGAAGAAACGGCCAAGACCAACCCGTCCAAGCTGATGGGCACCGTGGGCGCAGCGCTGATCAGCGAGCGCCTGAAGGTGTATGAAGGCCAGGACTACGAGAAGGTGTGGGTGACCACACGCCTGGCGCTCAACCGCATGGCCGTGGGAGACTTTGAAAACGCCCGCGTGGACATCAAGCGCACCCACGAGCGCGAGGCCATCATCGCCGAGTTCCGTTCCAAGGAAACGCTGGCCGCTGAAGAGGAAGCCAAGTCCAAGGGCGCCGCATCGGGCGGCAAGGAGCTCAACGGCTACCCGGTCGAGACACTGAACGACCCCGAGGTGCTGGCCCTCAAGAACGGCTACCAGAACGCGCTGTCGCACTATCTGGCCGGCTTTTTGTACGAGATGCTCAACGAGCCCGGCCTGGCGGCTCCCGGCTACCGCAAGGCGATTGAGCTCAAGCCCGAAACCGGTGTGCTCGAAGAAGGCCTGCGCGGCCTGGACAACCGCACCAGCTTCACCTGGAAGCGCCGCCAGCGCATGACCGACGTGCTGTTCATCGTCGAGGCGGGCGATGCCCCTGCGCGCAAGCCCAAGGCGTTCACCATCCCCGTGCCCACGGGCCGCGGGCTGGTCACGGCCAGCATTTCGTACCCGGTGATCGAGCCCTCCACCGATCCGCTGCTGACCACCATTTCGGCCGCAGGCACCGACCTCAAGCTCGAGAAAGTGGTGGACGTGAACGTGATGGCCCGCCGCGCCCTCAAGGACGAAATGCCCGGCATGGTGCTGCGTGGCTTCACCCGCGCGGTGGCCAAGGGTGTGCTGCAAAACGAACTGCAAAAGCGTGGCGGCCTGGTGGGCGGGCTCATCGGCGCAGCCGCCTCGATCGCTACCGAGCAGGCCGACGACCGCATGTGGCGCATGCTGCCCGGCCGCGTGTACGTGGCCCGCGGCTACCTGCCCCCGGGCGAGCACGCCGTGACCATCAACGGCCGCCAGCTGCCGGCGCCGATCAAGGTCGACGGCCAGTACGCCCTGGTGCCCCTGCGCATGTATGAAAACAGCGTGCTGACCGGCGACGTGGCCATGCTGGGCCAGCTGCCCGCCGTGGCCGTTGCCGAACCCGCGCCCGTTGCAGCCCCGGCGCCTGCCGCCCCGGTGCGCACCACCAGCACCAACCGCTCGCGCACGGTGCCGCAGTCGGCCGTGAAGCCTACCTCTGCCGCGCCCGCGCCCGCCGTCAAGAAGTGACGTGCACGGCTGCAGACCTGATGTCGAACGAAATTGAAGGAGCCTCTGGCATGAAGAACCGATTTGCCCTTGCCGCTGCTGCGCCTGCCCTGGCGTGCGCAGCCCTTGCGCTGACCCTGTCGACCAGCGCAGCCCACGCCCAGATGCACGACCCCGCCACGCCGCTGGCCGTGGCCGGCAAGATCGCGCTGCGCGGCGAAGCCAACAGCATTGCCGTGCGCGAGATGCGCATCGTGCGCAAGAACGACATCCTGACCGTGCAGGCCGACATGGCCAACATGGGCCGCACCGACCGCACCGTGTTCTACCGCTTCAAGTGGCTCGACAACGTGGGCAACCAGGTGGGTGATGGCGAATCCTGGAAGCAGATGAGCGTGCTGGGCCTGGGCCAGCAGACCGTCAAGAGCGTGGCGCCGACATCTGCAGCCGTCGACCTGCGTCTTGAAATGAACGTCGAGCCGCGGTAGAGATGTATCTCCCCCTGAGTCGCTGCGCGCCTTCCCCCTCTCTCACGCTGCGCGTGGGAGGGGGACGCAGCCAGCGCACGCCAGCGAAGCGCCGCACATCCGGCTTGGCGGCCCTTGCGCGGCTGCCCGCGCTTGGGGCGCGCCAGTTTCAAGCGTTGCGGGTAGCGCGAAACGCTCTGTATCACTAAGGAAATCAACACCATGACCAAAAACACCCTCCAGCGCAGCGCGCTGATCCTGGCCTTTGCCGCCAGCACCCTGGCCCTGTCGGCCTGCCAGAACCTGTCGTCCCCCACCGTACGCTTTGACCGCCAGGTCAACTACGGCGACGCCAAGGCTGTCGAGCTGGTGACCAACGAATTCGGCTCCACCGACCTGCAGATGATTGCCGAGAAGATGACCGGCGGTTTGCTCGAAACCGGCATCTTCCAGGGCCGCCCCACGGTGACGATCTCCACCGTGAAGAACAAGACCAGCGAGTACATCGACACCACCAACGTGATGAACTCGATCCAGACCTCGCTGGTCAAGTCGGGCAAGGTGCGCTTTGTGCGCTCCATCAACGAGATGCAGGCCGGTGTGGATGAGCTGCAGCGCCAGAACCAGAGTGGCCTGTACAAGCAGGGCACCACCGCCAAGGTCGGCCAGATGACGGCCGCCAAGTACAGCATGGAAGGCGAGCTGACCAGCATCGTCAAGCAGAACAACGCCACCAAGGACGTGTACTACAAGTTCACGCTCAAGCTGTTTGATGTGCAGGAAGGCACGATCGAGTGGCAGGACGAAAAGGAAATTCGAAAAACGAGTAAGAGATAACCCCGTGAGCGGCTGCGCCGCTTCCCCCTTTCTCTCGCGCTGCGCGCGGGAAGGGGGACGACGCCCTCGCTGCGGGGCGACCCTTGCTCGGCGTCCCTGGCCTGGGGCGCGCCAGTTTTTAGCGGCATGAGCAACTGCTTTGGCCGGTCGATTGATTCATGAATTCCCGTTAGCTCACAAGGAGCATCACATGCAACGCAGAACCACATTGCACACGGCCCTGGCCGTGATCGCCGCCACCACGCTGGCCTGGGGCGCTACGGCGCACGCCCAGCAGCCGGGCGCAGCGCCCAAGATTGCCGTGACCGACCTGGCCTACGCCCAGCGCGTGTCCGAGTACTTCATGGCCGGCACCTACCAGCGCAGCAGCCAGATGAGCGCGCAGGGCAGCCAGAGCGGCGGCCACAGCCACGGCATGTACGGCGGTGGCGGCTCGTACTCGGGCCAGCAGTCCATGCAGGCGTCCGAGCAGGCCAGCGGCACGTTTGTGGCCGGGCGCTACAGCTACATCGAGCAGCGCGAGCTGGGCGGCTACACCAACGACATCAAGGGCGCCATCCTGCAGGGCACCTACTTCCGCCTGGTGCAGGGCAAGGGCTTTGACGCTGGCAAGCCCCAGCCGTCCAAGGCCGAGCAGGTACTGAACCAGGTGCAGGGCGGCAAGATGGCCACGCCGCAGGTGCAGCCGCAGGTCAACGATGTGATCAGCCGCATCAAGAAGGGCGAGTTCAACGGCGCCGACTACGTGCTGTTTGGCGTGGTCTCCAGCATCGACTTCACCGATGCGCTCTCGCCCCTGCAGGGCACCACCAGCGCCACGCGCCAGTACGGCCTGCAGCTGCTGGCCGACTTCTCGCTCATCAACACCAAGACCTACGAGATCAAGGCCGCGTTTTCTGCCCAGGGCGAAGGCAACGACACCAAGATTTTGTCGATCCGTGGCGACATTGCGCCCCCCAACCGCGCCAAGGTGATGCGCGAAACCTCGCTGTCGCTGGCCCAGGACGTGTACCAGCAGCTCGCCATGCAGCTGGGCTACACCGACGCCAACCTGGCCCGCGGCGTGCGCCCGCCTGTGGTGTACCAGCAGGGCGGCCAGCCCATGCCGCAGCCGCAGCAGCCCGAGCAGGTGATCATTCTCAAGTGAGAGTGAGCCCGGCAGGCGGCGGCACCATGCCATGCATTCCCGCTGGCGCCAGCGCCGCGCCCTGCCGCAAGGCCAGCCCCGTGCTGGCCTTTTTTCTGGGCGCGCTGATGTTCTTTGCAGGTTGCGGCACGCCTGCGCAGGGCCCTGTGGCACTGCAGGCCGTGGCTGGCGAGCCGCTCCGGCCGGTGGGCGCCTGGAGCGTGCAGCACCTGCCGGGCCAAGACGGCGCCACGCTGGCCGCGCTGGTACGGCCTGAACGCACGGCCCCCGCGCGCTTTCGCGTGATCGTGGTGCCGGGCTCCGGCTGCGCGGGCATGGGCCCGTGGGCCGAGCGCTACTTTGCCGGGCTGCTGCATTCGCCGGTGCTGGTGCTGCACAAGCCGGGGGTGGACCCTTTTGCACGCACCGATCCCGGCGACTGCACGCACAGCTTTGTGCAGCAAGATCGCCTTTCCACCTGGCAGGCCCACGCCCGTGCCGCGCTGCAGGCCGATGCGCTGGCGCAGCAGCAGCGGGGCGGGCCGCCACTGCCCCAGGTGCTGGTGGGCATCTCCGAGGGGGCCGAGCTGCTGCCGGGCCTCGCACCGCACGTGCCGCGCCTGGCCGGGCTGGTGCTGCTGTCGGCCAGCGGGCTGGACCCGCAGCAAGCCGGCGCCCTGCAGGCGGGCCGACAGGGCGCAAGCCGTGACTGGCAGGCCCTGGGCCGGTGGGTCGGCGGATCGCTGCCCGACAGCATCCTGGTGCAGGGCCGCAGCCTGGGCTACTGGCGCGACCTGTGGCGCTGGCCCGTGGCACAACCCCTCATCGACAGCCCCTGGCCCGTGATGCAGGTGTGGGGCGGCGCGGACGCGCTGGTGCCTGCGGCGGCCTACGAACATTTCGCGCAGAAAGTGCGGCAGGGCAGAGCGCAGGGGGCGCCCAAGGCGTGGTGCGCGCGGCGGATCGACGGGGCCGACCATGGCCTTCAGCGCAGGGCGGGCCCTGCCGGGGACGCCCTGGATGGCGTGCAGCAGGTCTGGGTGTGGCTGGAGCAGTGGGCGCGTGACCCGCGTGCGGGGCTGTGCGCGCCGCTGGACGGCTGACACCCGGCGTGCCCTTGCCTCGGGTCAGGGCGCGCGAAGTCTTTGCACAGACGGCGGCTCCCCAGCCCCCGCTTCGCCTTACAAACAGATACGATGGGTGCAACTTTTCTCAGCCGCGTCCCGGGAGACTGCTTTGCGTCCAGACATCATTCAGCGAAACAACGTCAAGGTGCGGGGCAGCGATGGCCCCGTGCTGTTGTTTGCCCATGGCTTCGGTTGCAACCAGAGCATGTGGGACCGCATCACCCCGTCGTTCGACGCGACGCACCGCCAGGTGATGTTTGACTATGTGGGCAGCGGGCAGTCCGAGCTGGCGGCCTTCGATCCGCAGCGGTATGCGCGGCTGGACGGCTATGCGCAGGATGTACTGGATGTCTGCGACGCGCTAGACCTGCGCAGCGGCGTGACCTTTGTGGGCCACTCGGTCAGCGGCAGCGTCGGGCTGCTCGCGTCCATTGCCCGGCCAGAGCTGTTCGACCGGCTGGTGCTGCTGGGGCCCTCGCCGTGTTTTCTGAACCACCCGCCGGACTACCTGGGCGGCTTCGAGGTCGACGACCTGGAGGGACTTCTGGCCCTGATGGACCAGAACTACATGGGCTGGGCCAGCTACCTGGCACCGGTGGTGACGGGCAGTTCCGGCGAGCATGTGGCGGGTGAGCTGTCGGATAGCTTTTGCTCGACCGATCCGCTGGTGGCCAAGGTGTTTGCCCGGGCCACCTTCTTTGCCGACAACCGCGCCGATCTGGCGCGGGTGACCCGGCCCAGCCTGATCCTGCAGCACCGCAATGACGCCCTGGCCCCGCTGGGCGTGGGCCAGTACCTTGCGGACCACCTGCCCGACAGCACGATGCGGGTGCTGGACGTATCCGGGCACTGCGCCCACATGAGCGACCCTGCGCTGGTGATCGACGCGATGCAGCAGTACTTTGCTCAATCGTCGGCACCGCAGGCTGCGGCTGGCCGCTAGCCCGGTCACGGGGCGCAGCATCTGACGGCCCGGCTTACCCCCACGACCCTTGCGCGCCCCATGCAATTCATGAACCAGCTCCCCTGCCCGGTCCTGGTCACGGACATGTTCGGGGCCATGCTCTCGCTGAACCTGCCCTTGCGCGAACTGGTGGGGACGGCGCCGGATGGTGCGGCGAGTTCGTCCATGAACAGCATCTTTCCCCCAGCCAGCCGCATTTTTCTGCAAACCCATGTGTGGCCCACCCTGCTGCGCGATGGACGCGTCACCGAGATCCACCTGCACCTGATCGACGCCAGCGGGGCGCGCGTTCCGGTCATGGTCAATGCCCAGCCGGGTACGTGGGATGGCCAGCGTGCCCTGTTCTGGGTGCTGTTCGTCGCGCAGGAGCGCCACCATTTCGAGAACGCCCTGCTGCAGGCCCGCCGCCAGGCCGAAGGGTCGGCCACGGCGCTGGCGCAGAGCCAGCGCTTCATCCGCAACATTGCCGACACCATCCCGGGGCAGGTGGCCTACTGGGATGCCCAGCGCCATTGCCAGTTTGCCAACACGCATTACCTGGAGGCCCTGGGGCTGCCGGCCGATGCGGTGCTGGGCCAGCCGTTGCACAAGGTGCTATCGGCCGACATCCTGGAGCAGTCGCGGGCGCAGATTGACGCGGTGCTGCAGGGCGAGCCCCAGGAGTTCGAGCGCACCGTGTCGCTGCCGGATGGGGGCCGGGCCTACACGATGGTCTATTACGTGCCCGATGTGGTGGCCAGCCAGGTCATCGGATTCTTTGTACAGATCAGTGACATCACCCGCCTGAAGGAAGTGGAGGGTGCGCTGCGGACCTCGCAGGCATTTTTGCAGCGCACCGGCGCGCTGGCGGGCGTGGGGGGCTGGGAGATGGACCTGCGCTCCGGCCGGCTGGCCTGGTCCGAGGGCGCGTGCCACGTGCACAACCAGCCCACCGGTTTTGAGCCGCGGCGCGATGAATGGGTGGCGATGTATACGCCCGATTCCCGCCAGCGCATGGAGGCGGCGCTGGCCGGCGCCTTGCAGGGCAGCGATGGGTTTGACCTGGAACTGGACATGCCCCAGCCCGACGGGCGGGTGCGCAGCGTGCGGGCCGTGGGCCTGGTCGAGCGTGCGCCAGACCGGCACGCGGCGCGCCTGGTGGGCGCTTTCCAGGACGTGACCGAGCGCCGCCGCATGACCCGGCAGCTGGAGGAGCAGCACGAGCTGCTGCGCGTGACCCTGCAGTCCATTGGCGATGCCGTCATCACCACCGATTCCGACGAGACCGTGATGTGGCTGAACACCGTGGCCGAGCGCATGACCGGATGGCCGGCCGAGGAGGCGCGGGGGCGCCCGCTGGCGGAGGTGTTTCACATCGTCGATGAGGCCTCAGACCAACGGATCGACAGCCCGGTGCAGGCCTGCCTGGCACGCTGCGAAACCGTGAGCCCCAGCCACAAGGCCGTGCTGCACTCCCGGGGCGCTGGCGAGTTCGGTATCGAGGACACCGCCGCACCCATCCGCAACGACCGGGGCGAGGTGCTGGGCGCCGTGCTGGTGTTCCGCGACGTGACCGAGCAGCGGCGGCTGTCGGGCGAGATGACCTACCGCGCCACGCACGATGTCCTGACCGGCCTCTTCAATCGGGGCGAGTTCGAGGTCCGGCTGCAGGCGCTGTGGGGCCGCGCGCGGCGCGATGGCTCGTCCCACGGCCTGCTGTTCATGGACCTGGACCAGTTCAAGCTGGTCAACGACAGCTGCGGCCACGCCATTGGCGACCATTTGCTGCAGCAGGTGAGCCGGCTGCTGGCAGACACCGTGCGCACGCGCGACACGCTGGCCCGCCTGGGCGGCGACGAGTTCGGCATCCTGCTGGAGGATTGCGACCCGGAGCAGGCCGAGCGCGTGGCGCAGAAGATCTGCGATCGCATGGACCAGTTCCGTTTTGTACATGCCGAAAAGCGCTTTCGCATCGGCGTGAGCATTGGTCTGGTGCAGCTGGATGCCCGCTGGAGCAGCACGGCGGCGCTGCAGCAGGCGGCCGACACCGCCTGCTACGCCGCCAAGGAGGCGGGCCGCAACCGCGTGCACGTGTGGTTTGACACCGATGCAGCCGCCAGCGCGCGCCAGTTTGAGGTGGAGTGGACCGCGCGCATCGAACACGCACTCGATACCGATACCTTCGTCCTGTTTGCCCAGCGCATCGTTGCGCAGCGCACCGGGGCAGGGGGGCTGCACGCCGAGGTGCTCTTGCGTATGCAGGCCGACGATGGCTCCCTGGTTCTGCCCGGTGCCTTCCTGCCGGCGGCAGAGCGCTTTCATCTGGTGTCCCGCATCGACCGGTGGGTGCTGGAGCACGTGATCCGCTGGGTGCGCGCCGAGCCCTTCATCGGCGACCTGCACACCCTGAGCGTCAACCTGTCGGGGCACTCGGTGGGCGACCGCGCCTTCCATGCCTGGGCCGTCGAGCGGCTGCGCGCTGCCGGGCCGGTGGTGTGCGCCAAGCTCTGCCTGGAGATCACCGAGACGGCCGCAGTCACCAACCTGACCGATGCCGTGGCCTTCATCGAACAGGTGCGCGGCGCGGGCGTGCGCGTGGCGCTCGATGACTTCGGGGCTGGCGCGTCATCGTTTGGCTACCTCAAGACACTGCCCGTGGACTACCTCAAGATCGATGGTCAGTTCATCCGCGACCTCATGACCGACGCCCTGGACCACGTGGCCGTGCGCTGCTTTGTGGACGTGGCCCAGGTCGTGGGGGTGCGCACCGTGGCAGAGTTTGTGGACCGCCCCGATGTGCTGGCGCGGCTTCAGGAAATGGGTGTGGACTACGCGCAGGGCTACCTCTTGCATCGCCCCGAGCCCCTGTCCACCCTGCTCGAATCGTGGCGCGCCGCCGATGCGGCGCTCCACCCGCCAGCCCCTGCGTTCAGCGCGGCCGGTACATCCGGAACAGCTGCTCCGGCCCCACCGTGAAGTAGTCGGCCGGGCCGCCGCCGCGCAGGATGTGGCCCGCGTTGGCTGTGTCGTAGATGCCGTCTTTCAGCAGCGCGGTGTCGATGTGCACCGCCACCACCTCGCCCAGCACCAGCCAGGTCTCCACCGCTGCGCCATCGGCGCCCTGCAGCTGCAGCACCTGCGTGCTGCGGCATTCAAAGGTGACCGGGCTTTCGGCCACGCGGGGCGGCGCCACCAGGGTGGAGGCCAGCGGGGTCAGGCCGGTCAGCGCAAACTCGCTCACCTCGGGCGGCACGGCGGCGCAGCTCTGGTTCATCACCTCGGCCAGCTCGCGCGTGGCCAGGTTCCATACGAACTCGCTGGTCTCCTGCACGTTGCGCACCGTGTCCTTGTAGCCAATGCTGGCAAAGCCCACGATGGGCGGCACGTAGTTGAAGGCGTTGAAGAAGCTGTAGGGCGCCAGGTTGGTGGCGCCCGCTGCGCTTTGCGTGGAGATCCAGCCGATGGGGCGCGGGCCCACGATGGCATTGAACGGGTCGTGCGGCAGGCCGTGGCCCTGGCGGGGCTGGTAGCTGTGCAGGGTGCGGTGGGGTGCTGGGGTGGTCATGGCGGGGCGGTGTGTCTTGCAGGCTTGCACCTTAGCGGCATCCGGCCAGTGCTGCAGTCACCAGCATGCTGCAATGCTATATATTTAATAGCTATAAAGCCAATAAATACATGCCGTAGCAGCCTAAACGATGCGTTTTTTGACGACCGTGCCGCTCGGAACGGCTCCAGCGGCGGCGCTGGCAAGGCTGCAGAGGGGCCTTAGCGCCCGCTGCCCTCGGTGGTGCAGATGCCCTGGCTGCGCGGCGGCACCGTGCACGCCATGCGAAACCGGGCGCTGAACTCGTCCTTGCCCATGCTGGAGCTGGAGCCCTCCAGCCAGGGGAGCTGAGTGCGCACGCGCTCCAGTGCGGCCCGCGCATCGGCTTCGCTGGCGCGGCCTTTTACCAGCACCCGGGTGCCATCGCTGGTCAGCTCGATCTGCGCTACCTGCACTTGCGGTGCCAGCACGGGCCGCAGCGCGGCCTCGATCTGCTGCTGCGTGTAGCTGCTGCCCGCAGCCGGCAGGCACACGCTGCGCTCGCCCGGCGCGGCGCACAGAAAGTTCACCATCACGCGGTACTCCGCCACACCGGATTCGTTGCGCTGGATGCGGGCCACCTGCGCACTGCGCACCTCGCCCGACTGCTTGAGGTCCCGCGCGAAGTCGCGCACGGCCACCTCGTCCGGTGCGCGGCCTTCCAGCGCACCCCCGCCGTTCCAGAGGTCCACCTTGCCGAGTGTCATGCCGGGGCGCAGCAGGGGCTGTAGCACGTCGGCCACGCGCTGGCGCGGGGATATGGGCGCTGGCGTGGGCGACGACGCAGAGGGCGATGCAGACCCTGCGGACGCAGCCGGCAGCGATGGCGCCGGGCCCGCCAGGCCCAGCACCTCGGCCCGCAGCGTGCGCGTGGTGTTCCGTATCTCATCGTTCATCGGTAGGGGGTTCACGCGCCCGGCCGGCACCTTGAGGGCCGCCACAGGGCCGTCGATCCAGATGGGGTATTCCAGCGCGATGCGGCCCGGCGCGCGCGCAGGCTGGTAGTAGCCCGCCTCTGTGTCGGCGCCAATGCGGATGGAAAACCGTGCCCCGGTCGTGGTGGCCGTCACACCTGCGTGGCGTGCCTCCATGTCGTGGAACAGCAGGGCTGTGCTGGCCTGCGAACTGGCCAGCTGCAGCCACTGCACCTGGCCCGTGCCGCCCGCCACCACCGTGGCGTTGGACTGCACGCTCAGCAGGCCCAGGCGCACGTCGTGAAACCACAGCTTTACGCCGTGGCTGGGGTTGACGTACATGCGCAGCACGGGCAGGTCTACCCGGTCAAACAGCAGCTTGAGGTTGTCCCCACGCAGCAGCAGCTCGTGGGCCGTGGCCAGTTGCAGCGTGAAGCACACGGCCGCGTTGTCGGCCCCCACCCGCGGTATGGCAGACGCGCCGGTGGCAGCGCTGATCGTCACGTCATACGGCCGCGTCTTTGCATTGCGCTGGCGGTCCCCGCTGTAGCTGCTGTCGGCCACCCGAAACGTGCCGCTGCCCAGAAAGAGCCGGTTCTCGGGGCCGGACACCACGCGCACGGTGCAGTCGTTGGCAATGATGTGGACGTTTCGCAGGTTCCCCAGCAAGCCCGTGTCAGGGTCCCAGGGCCGCTCGCGCGCATCGCGCAGCAGGTTGGCGCGCTCGATGAGCGTCTCGGGCGTCACGTCCAGCGGTGCGGCGCTGGCGTGCACGGCGGTGGCACAGAGCAGCGCGCCAGCCAGGAGGGAGCGAAGGGGGATCATGCTGCCGCCCATGGTACGGGCAAGCCCGGGCAGGGCGACGTTCAGAGAGAGGGCTCGGGCTGCTGCTGCCCCAGAAACCGCCCCGGCGGCTGCCCCACCGACTTGCGCACCATGGCGCTGAAGGCGCTGGCGCTGTAGCCCAGCTCGGCCGCGATCTGGCCCATGGGCATGCGCCCCGCAGCCAGCGACACCGCCTTGGCCAGGATGACCTGCTGGCGCCACTGCGTGAAGGTGCTGCCCAGTTCCGAGCGGAACAGCCGCGCCACGGTGCGCGGGCTGGCGCCCGTGTCGTGCGCCCAGGCCGCCAGCGTGTCGTGGCGGGTGGGGTCGGCCAGCACGGCCTCGCACAGGTGGCGCAGGCGCTTGTCGTGTGGCAGGTCCACGCCCAGCTTCACGGCGGCGGCGCGGGCCAGCTCGTCGCGGATGAGTGCGCTCAGGTGCTGCTCGCGCAGCAGCGTGGCCGCGGCCGGGGCGGTGTCGCCATCGGGCTCGGTGGGCATCTCGCGCACCAGGGCGCGCAACAGGTCCGACACCTCCAGCACCCGGCACTGGCGCCAGGCGTCGTCACCCGCACCGACACGGTCGTCGGCCGCGCCCAGTGCCTGCGGGCCACATCGGCCCGGGGGCTGGTGAAAGTACAGGGTGCGCAGGTCGGCGTCTTCCACCATGGTCACCGCGTGCTCCACGCCGGGCGGAATCCACAGCGCGCGCGATGGCGGCACGATGAACGTGCCGTTGTTCACCGTGAGGCGGATGACGCCCGTGGTCGATATGGCCACCTGCGCCCACGGGTGGCTGTGCGGCATCACCTGCGTGTCGGCGGCCAGCATGCGCAGCTTGGCCCGCACCGGGCGCGCATGGGTGGGCACAAACAGCTCGGGCGTGAGCGAGCCCACGCAGGCACGCTCGTGCCGCGCGGGCGGCACGACATCGGGGGCAAAGTGCCGGGGTGTGGGGGTTGGCATGTTTGCGACAAAGTTTGGCTGTCTATCGTAAACCTGCCGGGGCGTGGCTGCCTAAGATCAGGCGCATGAATGCTTCTCACCCCAGCAGCGCCACCAGCAGCGCCAGCGCAGTCCCCCTGCGGCAGGACGCGCGCACCATCGGCCTCATCGGCCTGGCCCATGGCAGCTCGCACTTTTTCCACATGCTGCTGCCACCGCTGTTTCCGTGGCTCATCGGCGAGTTCGGCTTTTCGTATTCCGAGCTGGGCCTGCTGGTGTCGGTGTTCTTCGTGATCTCGGGCGTGGGGCAGGCGCTGTCGGGTTTTCTGGTGGACCGCGTGGGCGCACGGCCGGTGATGTTCTTTGCGCTGTCGTGCTTTACGGCCGCAGGCGTGGCGGCCGGCACGGCGCAGGGCTACACCGGGCTGCTGCTGGCGGCGGCCCTGGCGGGGCTGGGCAATGCGCCCTTCCACCCGGTGGACTTCACCATCCTGAACAAGCGCGTGTCGCCCCAGCGGCTGGGGCACGGGTTCTCGGTGCATGGCATCAGCGGCAACCTGGGCTGGGCCACGGCGCCGGTGTTCATGGCGGGCATTGCGACGGCCACGGGCTCGTGGCGCATGGCCTGCCTGTGCGGCGCGGCGCTGGCGGCCATGGTCCTGGCCATCATGGTCTGGAACCGCGACGCGCTGGACGACCGCCAGGGCGCCTGGGCGCACCAGGCCAAGGGCGGTGCGGCGGCCGCCACGCCCGAACACCCCATGGCCTTCCTCAAACTGCCTTCGGTGTGGCTGTGCTTTTCGTTCTTCTTCTGGAGCACCTGCGCGCTGAGCGCCATCCAGAGCTTTGCCAGCCCGGCCCTGCAGTCCATGTACGGCCTGCCGCTGAGCCTCACGGCCATGGTCGTCACCGGCTACATGCTGTGCGGCGCTGTGGGCATGCTGGTGGGCGGCTTCCTGGTGGGGCGCGTGCAGCGGCTGGAAAAGATCATTTCGGTGTGCCTGCTGGGCTCGGCCGCACTGCTGGTGGTGGTGGCCTCGGGCGTGCTGCCCGGCGTGGCGGCGCTGGCAGTGGCGTCGCTGGCGGGGCTGGGCACCGGGCTGGCGGGCCCCTCGCGCGACATGCTCATCAAGCGCGCCGCCCCGCCCGGCGCCACGGGCCGTGTGTACGGCACCGTGTATTCGGGGCTGGACCTGGGCTTTTGCCTGGCCGCCCCCGTGTTCGGCGCCATGCTGGACAAGGGCATGACCGCAGGCATCTTCTACGGCTCGGCCTTCACGCTGGCGCTGAGCGTGGTGTCGGCCGCGCTGGTGGGCGTGGGCGTGGCGGCCCGGGCGTCGCGGCCGGTGGCATCGGCCGCCTGAAGCCGGGCCTCGCCGCAGCCTGCGTGGTTTGCGGCGTTGTGTTGCAATCGCGCGGCGTCCGCGCTCCGCGTGGGCACTGCCACTTTTTCTCCAGGAACCCCCACCCATGACCTCAGCCACCTACAACGCCAGCATTCCCGTGTTCCGCCAGATGCTGGGCTCGCTCAACGACGTGCTCGCCAAGACCGAGGCCCACGTTACCGCCCGCAAGATCGAGCCCGACGCCCTGCTGCAGGCCCGCCTGTTCCCCGACATGTTCCCCCTGGCCCGGCAGGTGCTGATTGCCTGCGACTTCGCCAAGGGCGTGGCCGCCCGGCTGGCCGGTGTGGAAGTGCCTTCGTTTCCCGATACCGATCGCCCCGGCTTTGCCGACCTGACCGAACGCATCGACACCGTGCTGGCCTTCATCGACGGCCTGCCCGTCGAGGCCTTTGCCGACGCCGCCACGCGCCAGATCACCATCCAGCCCGGCACGCCGCGCGAAAAGCAGTTTGTGGGCGAGCACTACCTGCTGCACTACGGCCTGCCGCAGTTCTTCTTCCACGTGAACGCCACGTACGCCATCGCCCGCCACAACGGCGTGGAGCTGGGCAAGCGCGACTACATGGGCAAGTACTGAGCGCGGGAGGGCCTTGCGTGCCGCCGGCTACTGTGCGTAGCCCAGCGGCAGCGCGGTGGTGAACTTGATCTCTTCCATCGCAAAGCTTGAGCTCACGTCCGACAGCGCCACCGCTGCCGTGAGCCGCTTGTACACCGCGTCGTACGCGCGGATGTCGGGCACCACCACGCGCAGCAGGTAGTCCACGTCACCGCTCATGCGGTAGAACTCCACGATTTCGGGGATGCCCATCACCACGTCGCGCAGGGTCTCGAACCACTGCTGGTGGTGCTGGTTGGTTTTGACGGCCACGAACACCGTCACCCCCACATTCACCTTGTGCGGGTCCACCAGGGCCACATGGCGCGTGATGTAGCCTTTCTCGCGCAGCCACTGGATGCGCCGCCAGCATGGCGTGTTCGACAGGTTCACCGCATCGGCCAGTTCGGCCAGCGGCGTCTCGGCGTTTTGTTGCAGCAGATGGAGCAGCTGGCGGTCGATGGAATCCAGATTCTGTTTCATGGCGATTTGGGGAAATGGTTTCTCTTATTGGGCGCGAAACGGGAAATAAAAGCAAAACGATTTTCATCACTTGGTCACATACTTGATTGACCTGCAAGCCCGCGTGCACCCATCCTTGCGCGGCGGGCAAGGCCCCCTGCCGAACCCGGCCCGCACGGTTTTTCACCACCCCTTCAAGGATCTTCATCCATGAGCGCTTCTGTCTTTCAACGCAAACCCTACGTCATGGGCCTGAGCATCGCGGCCCTGGCCGTGCTGGCAGCCTGCGGCGGCAACGATGGCCCGGTGACCCCCGTGGTCACGCCCGAGCCGCCCGAACAGTTCGTGCCGCCCGAACCGCCGTCGGGCTACACGCCCAAGGCCATTGCGTATGCCAACAAGGACATGGTGGCCGCAGCCAACCCGCTGGCCGTGAAAGCCGGTGTGGACATCCTGGCCAAGGGCGGCACAGCCACCGATGCGGCCATTGCCGTGCAGATGGTGCTGAACCTGGTGGAGCCGCAGTCCTCGGGCATTGGCGGCGGCGCCTTCATGCTGCATTACGACAAGGGGGCCAACCGGCTGCTGGCGTACGACGGCCGCGAGACCGCGCCCAAGGCGGCCACGCCCAACCTGTTCATCGGCTCCGACGGCAAGCCGCTGGGCTTTCTGGCGGCGGTGGACGGTGGCCTGTCGGTGGGCACCCCTGGCGTGCTGCGCATGCTGGAAGCCGCGCACAAGGCCCACGGCAAGCTGCCCTGGAAAGACCTGTTCGAGCCCGCCATCAAGCTCAGCGAAGACGGCTTTGCGATCTCGCCGCGCATGAGCATCTCGATCGCCGGATCGGCCGCGCGCATCAAGGCCCAGGGCGAGCCGGGTGCGAGCTACTTCCTCAACACCGACGGCACGGCCAAGGCCGCGGGCACGCTGCTCAAGAACCCCGAATTCGCGGCCACGCTGCGCGCCATTGCAGCCGGCGGTGCCGACGCCTTCTACAAGGGCGACATTGCCAAGGACATCGTCGCCAAGGTGTCCACCCACCCCACGAACCCCGGCAAGCTGGCGCTCGAGGACCTGAGCAGCTACACGCACAAGGTGCGCGAACCCGTGTGCGGCACCTACCGCGTGCAGTACCGCGTGTGCGGCATGCCCGCGCCCAGCTCGGGCGGCATTGCCGTGCTGCAGACGCTGGGCATGCTGCAGGGCTTTGACCTGGCGGCCATGAAGCCCAACACGCTGGATTCGGTGCATGTGGTGTCCGAAGCCTACCGCCTGGCGTATGCCGACCGCGCCCTGTACGTGGCCGACCCCGACTTCGTGAGCGTGCCGCAGGCCGGCCTGATCAATGCCGACTACCTCAAGGAGCGCGCCAAGCTCATCAGCATGCAAAAGAGCATCGGCGTGCCGGTGGCAGGCACCCCACCCGGGGTCGCGGCCGTGCCGGGCAAGGACACCTCCCTGGCCCTGCCATCCACCACGCACCTGTCCATCGTCGACAACGCGGGCAACGCGGTGTCGATGACCACGACCATCGAAAACGGCTTTGGCAGCCTGCAGATGGTGCGCGGCTTCCTGCTGAACAACCAGCTCACCGACTTCTCGTTCACGGCCACCGACGCAGCGGGGCTGCCGATTGCCAACAGCGTGCAGGCCGGCAAGCGCCCGCGCAGCTCCATGGCGCCCACCATCATCTTCAACGCATCGACGGGTGACGTGGAAGGCGTGATCGGCTCGCCCGGCGGCAGCGCCATCATCCAGTACACGGCCAAGACCATCCTGGGCATGACCGACTGGGGCCTGAACGTTCAGCAGGCCATCAACCTGCCCAACTTTGGCGCGCAGACCAACGCCACCACCTCGATCGAAAAGGGCTCGCTGATCGACACCGCCACCATCCGCGACGGCCTGAAGGCGCGCGGCCACACCGTGGCGCAGACCGACAGCTTCACCAGCGGCCTGCACGGCGTGGTCTACAACGGCCTGCGTGCCGACGGCAAGGCCGGCCTGCTGTCGCGCAACCCCGGCGCAGGCAAGTACGCCGGTGGCGCCGACCCCCGCCGCGAAGGGATTGCCCAGGGCAATAACTGATCGCCATCAGCGGCGCGCGCAAGGCGCTGTCTGTCGTGAAGGCGTGGGCGGGTTTCCGTCCACGCCTTTTTTTCGTTTCCGGCCGATACTCGTGCGGCGGCCGCAATCGGACTGAAAAGCCCGTGGCGCCATGGCCCGGCACCGCCGCCGCTTCATCCGCACCCCAGGAGACTGACCATGCCCGAATTCCCGTTGCCAGCAGCGCGGCCGCTGCGCGTTGCCATCACCCCGCCAGGCGCACTGCTGGCCGCCCTGGCGGTTGCAACGCTGGCCGGTTGCGCATCGGCCCCGCCAGCGCCTGTTGCACGGTCTGCAGCGGTAGCCCAGGCCACCGAAGCGGCACCGGTGGCGACACCCTGCCCCAAAGACATCGCGGCCATCGCGCGCTGCCTGTCCGGCCAGGACACCGCGGGGGCCTACTACCTGATCGCCGTACCCACCCAATGGAACCAGCACCTGGTGCTGCACGCCCACGGCGGCCCCACGCTGGGCACGCCCAAGGCCGAGCGGTCGGTGGAAGACCTGGAGCGCTGGCAGATCATGGTGCGGGCGGGTTATGCCTGGGCCGGCAGCACCTTCCGCCAGGGCGGCGTGGAAGTGCGCGCCGCGGCCGAAGACACCGAGCGCCTGCGCCAGATCTTTGTGCAGCATGTGGCCCAGCCCCGGCGCACCATCCTGCACGGCCAGTCGTGGGGTGCCAGCGTGGCGGCCAGGGGCGCCGAGATGTTCCAGCGCACGGCCGATGGCAAGCGCCCGTACGACGCGGTGCTGCTCACCAGCGGCGTGCTGGCCGGGGGCACGCGCTCGTACGACTTCCGCACTGACCTGCGCGTGGTGTACCAGTACCTGTGCAACAACCATCCGCGCCCGACCGAGGCACAGTACCCGCTCCACATCGGCCTGCCTGCCGACGCAGCGATGACGCAGGCCGACCTGGCCGCGCGCCTGAACGAATGCCTGGGCCTGAACAAGCCCGCCACCGAGCGTACGTCCGAGCAGCAGCGCAAGGTGCAGACCATCGTCAACGTGATCCGCATCCCTGCCAGCTCCATCCAGGGCCACATGAACTGGGCCACCTTCCATTTCCGCGACGTGGTGCAGCACCGCACCGGCGGCGCCAGCCCGTTCGGCAACATGGGCGTGGTCTACAAGGGGTCTGCCGACGACGCAGCCCTCAACGCCGGGGTGCTGCGCTACCGGGCCGATCCGCAGGCCGTGGCCCGCTTTGCCGCGGACACCGACCCCACGGGCCGCATCCCGGTGCCGGTGCTCACCGTCAAGGGCGTGGACGACCCCACGGCGTTTGTCGAGCTGGATGCACAGTTCAAGGCCACGATGGAGCGCGGCGGCAGCGCGGCGCGCCTGGTGCAGACCTTCACCCAGCACAACACGCACAGCTACCTGAGCGACCCGACCTACCCCACGCTGATGGACGCCCTGCTGCGCTGGGTGGACGACGGCACCCGGCCCACGCCCGAAGGCATTGCCAGCGCCTGCGCGGCGCAGGAAGCCCGGTACGGCAAGGGCTGCGCGTTCTTGCCCGCCTATGTGCCCGCCCCGCTGGCCAGCCGCGTGTACGACCGGCAGCGGCCCTGAACCGCTTCGCACGGCATCGCAGCGCCAGACGAAAAAAAGGCCCCGCGTCACCGCGAGGCCTTTTTCATTTCACTTCAAAATCAATAGCAACAAAGTCAATCGCAGCAAGCGCTGACGCCTGATCTTGCTCTGAATTTCTGCCAGGAGAGCGTTGCGGGCGGCTCCCGCCGCCCGGCAGCGCACGGCGTGGCTTACTTGACGGAGGCCAGTGCCTTGTTCAGCGTGGCGCTGGGGCGCATCACGGCGTCGAGCTTGGCCACGTCGGGCAGGTAGTAGCCGCCGATGTCGGCCGGCTGGCCCTGCACGGCGGCCAGCTCGTCCACGATCTTCTGCTCGTCGGCCGCCAGCTGCTTGGCCAGGGGCGCAAACTTGGCTGCCAGCTCGGGCTCTTCCGTCTGCGCGGCCAGTTCCTGCGCCCAGTACAGCGCCAGGTAGAACTGGCTGCCGCGGTTGTCCAGCTGGCCGGTCTTGGGGCTGGGGTTCTTGTTGTTGTCCAAGAGCTTGCCCGTGGCGGCGTCCAGCGTCTTGGCCAGCACCTTGGCCTTGCCGTTGCCGGTCTTGATGCCAAGGTCTTCCAGCGACACGGCCAGTGCCAGGAATTCGCCCAGCGAATCCCAGCGCAGGTGGTTTTCTTCCACCAGCTGCTGCACGTGCTTGGGCGCAGAGCCGCCCGCACCCGTTTCGTACATGCCGCCACCGGCCATCAGCGGCACGATGGACAGCATCTTGGCCGAGGTGCCCAGCTCCATGATGGGGAACAGGTCGGTCAGGTAGTCGCGCAGGATGTTGCCGGTGGCGCTGATGGTGTCCAGGCCGCGGATCACGCGTTCCAGCGTGTAGCGCATCGCACGCACCTGGCTCATGATCTGGATATCCAGGCCCACGGTGTTGTGCTCGTGCAGGTACATCTTCACCTTGGTGATGAGTTCCTTTTCGTGCGGGCGGTACGAGTCGAGCCAGAACACCACGGGCATGCCGGAGTTGCGGGCGCGGTTCACGGCCAGCTTCACCCAGTCGCGGATCGCGGCGTCCTTGACCTGGCACATGCGCCAGATGTCGCCGGCTTCCACGTTTTGCGAGAGCAGCACTTCGCCCGTGGCCAGGTCGGTGATGTTGGCCACGCCGTCTTCAGCGATCTCGAACGTCTTGTCGTGGCTGCCGTATTCCTCGGCCTGCTGCGCCATCAGGCCCACGTTGGGCACCGTGCCCATGGTCTTGGGGTCGAACGCGCCGTGCCACTTGCAGAAGTTGATGATCTCCTGGTAGATGCGGGCAAAGGTCGATTCGGGCATCACGGCCTTCACGTCCTTCAGGCGGCCGTTGGCGTCCCACATCTTGCCGCCATTGCGGATCATGGCGGGCATGGAGGCGTCCACGATGATGTCGTTGGGCGAGTGGAAGTTGGTGATGCCCTTGGCCGAGTCGACCATGGCGAGTTCGGGGCGGTGCTCATGGCAGGCGTGCAGGTCGCGCTTGATCTCGTCGCGCTGGCTTTGTGGCAGCGTCTCGATCTTGCTGTACAGGTCGACCATGCCGTTGTTCACGTTCACGCCCAGCTCTTCAAAGGTCTTGGCGTGTTTCTCGAACGCGTCCTTGTAGAAGATGCGCACGCAGTGGCCGAACACGATGGGGTGCGATACCTTCATCATCGTGGCCTTCACGTGCAGCGAGAACATCACGCCAGTCTTGCGTGCGTCTTCGATTTCCTTTTCGTAGAAGGCCAGCAGGGCCTTCTTGCTCATGAACATGCTGTCGATCACTTCGCGGTCGAGCAGGCTGACCTTGGGCTTCAAGATGATGGTCTTGCCGCTCTTGGTGATCAGCTCCATCTTCACGTCACGCGCCTTGTCCAGCGTCATCGACTTTTCGCCGTGGTAGAAGTCGCCGGCGTGCATGTGCGACACGTGCGAGCGAGAGGCCTGGCTCCACTCGGCCATGCTGTGCGGGTTCTTGCGGGCGTATTCCTTCACGGCCTTGGGCGCGCGGCGGTCGGAGTTGCCTTCGCGCAGCACGGGGTTCACGGCCGAGCCGATGCACTTGCCGTAGCGGGCCTTGATCTCTTTTTCCTTGTCGTCCTTGGGCTGGTCCGGGTAGTCGGGCAGGGCGTAGCCCTTGGCCTGCAGCTCGGCAATGGCCGCCTTGAGCTGCGACACGGACGCACTGATGTTGGGCAGCTTGATGATGTTGGCATCGGGCTGCAGCGTCTTCTTGCCCAGCTCGGCCAGGGTGTTGGGCGCGCGCTGGCTCTCGGTCAGGAATTCGGGAAACTCACCCAGCACCCGGGCTGCCACGGAGATGTCGCTCTCGGTCACGTTGATGCCTGCCGGCGCCGCAAACGTGCGGATGATGGGCAGGAACGAAGCCGTGGCCAGGCGGGGTGCCTCGTCGGTCAGGGTGTAGATGATGGTGGGTTGCTGGGTCGTCATGGCTTGTCTCACGAACAGAGTTTGTAAAGGCGCCCACCGGGTCGCAGCGGGGCCAGCGCAAATGCTCCACGATTCTGCTTGCTCAAGGCTGTCATGGCGCGGCGTTTTTGCAATTGAATCTCACATTGCAAAATTTGTTGTCAGGCGAGGCATCTTTTTTTGCGCATCGTGCATGGGTTGGGATGGGCAGGACACCGCCGTTACCGCTGCGTTCAAGCCGGCGGCACAGGGCAAACCCGGTCTGCCGCCACCGCAAAACACCGCGCATCCGGCGTGAGTGGCACGCTGGATGTGCCGGTAAACGCGCCAAACGCTGGCAGTACCAGCAGGCCGGGGCTCCAGGCAAAGCAGGGCAGCCGCAACCGGTCGCGGGCCATGCCGCGCAGCGTCACCGTGGGGTGCAGATGCCCGGCCAGCACCGTGGCGCCGTCAGCCTTTTGCGGGTGGTGGCAGGCCAGCACGGGTATGCCGTCCACCGGTGCCCACGGCTCATTGGCCAACTCGATGCCCATTGCGGCAGGCGGGTCCCCCGCATGGGCATCGTGGTTGCCACGCACCAGCGTCATGCGCACGGCGGCGTGCTGCTCGCGCCACGGCTGCAGCTGCTGCCACAGTGCATCGGCAGCGCCGCTGCGCGCATGCAAAAAGTCGCCCAGGAACACGAGGTGCTGCGCACCCGTAGCCCGCAGCAGCGCATCGAGCCGCGCCAGGTTGTCGCCCGTGGTGCCATGCGGTACGGGCTGGCCTGCGCGGCGGAACGTGGCGGCCTTGCCAAAGTGCACATCGGCCACCAGCACCATGCGTTCAGCGGGCCACCACACGGCCCGCTGGGGCAGCAGCCACAGGGCAGTGCCGCAGGGCAGCGCAAGGGGCTGCGCACCAGCCGGGGCTGCGGGTGCGGCGGGCGGGGGTGCGAGTTCGTTCGGGGGCGGGGCGGCGGCGTAGGTCGTCACGGCCTGCATCATCGCGCAGCGCGTTGGCCTCGGGCGCGGCGGGGTCTTGCCGGGCCTGGCGCATCGGCGGGCTCGAGCATGACCGGCGTGGCTGGCCCCTGCGCCAGCGCGGTGCCCATGGTGGCGTCCGCTGCCACCTCCAGCGCCTGCACCATGCGCGCCAGCCGGTCGCCCAGGCTTTCGGTGCTCAGCCGCTCGCGAAAGCGCTCCACCATCAGCGGCAGGGCAAAGGGGGTAGGGCGCTCCAGCGTGTAGACGGACAGCTGCTGCCCCTTCATGCGCTGCAGGGTTTGCGCAAGCCGCTCCATGTCCAGCTCCTGCACCAGCAGCTCGGCGCGGGCCTGGGCCAGCAGCAGGTTGCCCGGGTCGTACTGCGCAAACACGTCGTAGTACAGCGACGATGAGGCCTGCAGCTGCCGGCTGCTGCGCTGTTCGCCGGGGTGGCTTTGAAAGATGAGCCCTGCGATGCGCGCAATCTCGCGAAAGCGCCGGCGCGCCATTTCGGTGGCGTTCAGGCTGGCCAGCACTTCATCTTCCAGCCCTCCCTCCAGTCCTTCCCCCACGGTGCTGTGCGTGGCCGCGCCGATCAGGTGCGGCAGCAGCGCGGTCCAGTCCACCGGCTTGGCCGAAAGCAGCTCCAGCCCGTAGTCGTTGACCGCAATCGAGAACGTGTTGGGCACCTGCTGCGATGCGCGCCACGCCAGCAGGCCCGCCAGCCCCAGGTGCACCAGCCGCCCCGCCAGCGGGTACAGGTACAGGTGCCAGCCCTCGCGCGTGTGCAGCACCTCGGCCACCAGCCGGCCGGGCGTGGGCAGGGCGGACCACGCATCCTGCAGCGCCAGCAGCGGCTGCGCGCAGCGCATCTCGGGCGATGCGAACACGCCGCGCTCGGCCTGCTCCAGCTGGCGCAACATGGCGTCGGCCAGCGTGTTCGACAGCGGCATGCGCCCCCCGTTCCAGCGCGGCAGCGCGGCGCTGCCCTTGGGGGCGGTGCGCACATAGGCCGTCATCTGCTGCGTGCGCACCAGGGCCAGCAGGCGGCCGGCAAACATGAACACGTCGCCGGGTTTCAGGCGTGCAATGAAGCTCTCTTCCACCGAGCCCAGCCGCCCGCCGCTCACAAACTGCACCTGCATGCTGGCATCGCTGACGATGGTGCCGATGTTGCTCCGGTGGCGCCGCGCCAGGCGCGCATCGGGCATGCGCCACACGCCGTCTTCGTCCGGTACCACCCGGTGAAAGTCCGGGTAGTTGGCCAGCGATGCGCCGCCCTGGCGCACAAACTGCAGCGCCCACTGCCAGTCGTTGTCGGCAAGTTGTGCGTAGGCCGGTGCGCGGCGCACCTCGGCCAACAGCACATCGGGCACAAAGCCGCCGCCCAGCGCAATCGTCACCAGGTGCTGCACCAGCACGTCCAGCGGCGCGCGGGGCGTGTGGCGGTCTTCGATGCGGCCCTCGGCCAGCGCCTGGCGGGCGGCGGCGGCTTCCACCAGTTCCAGGCTGTGCGTGGGCACCAGCGTGATGCTGCTGGTGCGCCCCGGCGCGTGGCCCGAGCGGCCCGCGCGCTGCACCAGCCGCGCCACGCCCTTGGCCGAGCCGATCTGCAGCACCTGCTCCACCGGCAAAAAGTCCACGCCCAGGTCCAGGCTCGATGTGCACACCACGGCCTTCAACGTGCCGCCCTTGAGCCCCGCTTCGACCCAGCCGCGGACTTCGCCGCTGAGGGATCCGTGGTGCAGCGCCAGCGTGCCCGCCCAGTCGGGCCGCGCCTCGAGCAGCGCCTGGTACCAGCGCTCGGATTGCGATCGCGTGTTGGTAAAAACCAGTGTGGATGCGCTGGCCTCGATGGACTGCACCACCTGCGGCAGCAGCGACAGGCCCATGTGCCCCGCCCAGGCAAAGCGCTCCACGCGCCCGGGCAGCAGCACTTGCACCTGCAGCGTCTTGTCGATGCGGCCCTGCACCAGCAGCGGCCTGGCGGGGCGCGGTGCATGCGGGGGCAGGGCGGGCACCAGCGTGGCCAGCGCATCGGGCAGGTTGCCCAGCGTGGCCGACATGCCCCACACCAGCAGGCGCGGGTTCCAGCCCGACAGGCGGGCCAGTGCCAGCTGCACCTGCACGCCGCGCTTGTTGCCCACCAGCTCGTGCCATTCGTCCACCACCACCAGCTGCACGCTGGCCAGCCGCTCGTGCGCGTCGGCGCGGGCCAGCAGCAGCGACACGCTCTCGGGTGTGGTCACCAGCACGGTGGGCAGGCGCCGGTCTTGCGCGGCGCGCTCACCGCTGGCGGTGTCTCCCGTGCGCAGCCCGCTGGTCCAGTGCGGGGCCAGGTCAGGCAGTGGCTCTTGCAGGGCGCGCAGCGAATCGGCAGCCAGCGCGCGCATGGGGGTGATCCACAGCACGGTGAGCGGCGGGGCCGCCGCGCGGCGGATGCGGGCGCTGGTGGCGTCGTTGGCTGACACGACGGGGTTCGTTTCTTTTCCCGTTCGCCCTGAGCCTGTCGAAGGGCCTGCAACCGTGCGTGCCCCGGCTTCGACAGGCTCAGCCCGAACGGTTGGGGGATGTGCCAGGTGTTGCAGCGCGCCCAGCCACACGGCGTAGGTCTTGCCCGCGCCCGTGGTGGCGTGCAGCAGGCCCGAGCGGCCCTCGGCCATGGCTTGCCACACCTGTTGCTGGAAGGGAAAGGGCTGCCAGCCCCGGCCCTGCAGCCACTGGGCGGCGGGGCTGCCTGGCGCGCCAGGCGCGGGGGCCATGGCTTCTTGCGAGGGCGCTGCGCCAGCCGTGGGAATGGCGCTCTGGCGCTTGCGCGGCGCAGCGTGCGCGCGGGCTGGCGTGGTGCTCATCGCGCAGACTCCGGCAACAGCATCGCCAGTGTCTGCAGCGTGTCGGCCTCGGCCACGGGCTTGTCCTGCCGCCAGCGCAACATGCGCGGAAAGCGCACCGCAATGCCGCTCTTGTGGCGCGGGCTGCGCGCAATGCCTTCAAAGCCCAGCTCGAACACCTGCGTGGCCTCCACGCTGCGCACGGGGCCAAAGCTCTCGCGCGTGGTCTTGCGGATGATGGCGTCGACTTTCGCTATTTCTGCATCGGTGAGGCCAGAGTAGGCCTTGGCAAAGGGCACCAGCTGGCGTTCAGCGTCTTCTGGCGGCCCGCTCCACACCGCAAACGTGTAGTCGGTATACAAGCTGGCGCGCCGTCCATGGCCGCGCTGCGCGTAGATGAGCACGGCGTCCACGCTCATGGGGTCGATCTTCCACTTCCACCACACGCCCACGTTCTTGGTGCGACCCACGCCGTAGTGGGCGTGGCGGTTCTTGAGCATGAAGCCCTCAGTGCCCATGCCCCGCGCGGCCTCGCGCTGGCGGGCGAGGTCGGGCCAGTCGGGGCCCTGCAACAGGGGGCTCAGGCGCAGGGCGCCCGCAGGTGCCGCCACGATGGCTGCAGGGTTTGGCTGCAACACGGCCTCCAGCATCGCCCGCCGCGCATGCTGCGGCTGCGCGCGCAGATCCTGCCCCGCGTGTTCCAGCAGGTCATAGGCCACCAGCACCACGGGCAGCTCGCGCAGCAGCTTGGGGCTGAGCGTCTTGCGGCCCAGGCGCTTTTGCAGGTCGGCAAAGGGGCGCGGGCCGGGTTCGCCCGGCAGCCACACGAGGATCTCCCCATCGATCACCGTGCCGTCAGGCAGGCCCTGCAATGCCGCATCTCCGAGTTCAGGGAAGCGGTCGGTCACCAGTTCTTCGCCGCGCGACCACACCCACGCAGCCCCGGCGCGCCGCACGACCTGCGCGCGGATGCCGTCCCACTTCCACTCCACCTGCCAGTCGGCCACCGGCCCCAGCAGCGCGGGCATGTCGGCCACGGCTTGGTTGAAGGGGTGCGCCAGAAAGAAGGGGTAGGGGTGGCCGGCGGCGCCATCGGCGGCCGGCTGGCTTGCATCGTCCCCGGCAGGGGCCACCAGCGCAGCGTAGTCGGCGGCCAGCGGCTGGCGGCCGATCTGGGTGTAGCCCATCAGCCGGTGCGCGATGCGCTTGGGGTCCACCCCGCTCACGGTGGCCAGGGCCTGCGTGACCTGCAGGCGCGACACACCCACGCGGAAGTTGCCGGTGATGAGCTTGAAGTACACAAAGCGCTGCCCGGGTGCCAGCATGTTCCACTGCGCCCGCAGTCGCGCATCGGCCTCGTCGGCGGGCAGGGCGCGCAGCGGCAGCAGCAGCGCCATCCACTCGGCCAGCGGCAGGTCGGCGGGCTCGGCGGGCGGGGGCAGCAGCAATGCGATGGTTTCGGCCAGGTCGCCCACGGCTTCGTAGCTTTCGTCGAACAGCCACTCGGGCAGGCCGGCGGCCTCTTGCGCCAGGGCCTTCAGGCGCTTGGTGGGCACCATCTGGCGCGGCTTGCCACCGGCCAGAAAGTACACGGCCCAGGCCGCATCGCCGGGCGCCGCCACCCGCAGGTAGGCCACCAGCGCCGCCAGCTTGGCCGACTGCGCGGTGGTGGCATCCAGCGCCTGGAAGAGGGCGGCGAACTGTTTCATGGCGCAGCCTCGGCGGCGGGTGCGCTGCCTGGTTCGTCAGGTGCAGGGGCGGCGTCGTCCTCGTTGTCATCCGCACCGTATTCGGTGGCAAACACTTGCGCATCCAGCCCTTGCTCGCACAGCCAGCGCACCATCACGTCGGTGCTGCCGTGCGTCACGATGATGCGTTCGGCGCCCGTGGCACCAATGGCTTTTTGCAGGCTGGGCCAGTCGGCGTGGTCGCTCATCACAAAACCCCGGTCCACGCCGCGCCGACGCCGCGCGCCGCGCACCAGCATCCAGCCGCTGGCAAAGGCGTCGGAATGCTCGCCAAAGCGCTTGAGCCATGGCGTGCCCGCGGCCGAGGGTGGGGCCAGCACCAGCGCGCGGCGCAGGTCGGCCTTGGTGAGCGCAGCGTCGGTCACGCGGTGGGTGGCGGGCAGGGCCACGCCGGCGGCGCGGTACACGGCGTTCAGCGGCTCCACCGCGCCGTGCACCACGATGGGCCCGATGCTGGCATCCACCCCGTGCAGCAGCCGCTGCGCCTTGCCAAACGCATAGGCGTACAGCACGCTGGCCTTGCCCGCGGCCGCGTTGGTGGCCCACCAGGCGTTGATGTCGGCAAACAGCACGGGCTGCGACGGCCAGCGGTAGATGGGCAGCCCGAAGGTGGATTCGGTAATGAAGGTGTGGCAGCGCACGGGCTCGAACGGCGGGCAGGTGCCGTCGTCTTCGAGCTTGTAGTCGCCCGAGGCCACCCACACCTGGCCACCGTGCTCGATGCGCACCTGGGCCGAGCCCAGCACGTGGCCTGCAGGGTGCAGCGACAGCTTCACGCCGTGGTGGTCGATGGCCTTGCCATAGCCCAGCGTCTGCAGGGCGATGCCCGCACCCAGCCGGTTGCGCAGCGTGCCCTCGCTGCCCTCGTGCGCCAGGTAGTGCGCCGAGCCCATGCGCGCGTGGTCGGAATGCGCGTGGGTGATCACGGCCCGCCCTACCGACCGCCACGGGTCGATGTAGAAGTCGCCGGGCGGGCAGTACAGGCCCTCGGGGCGGTGGACGATCAGGTCAGTGGCAGATGGCATGTGACCGGCATCGTAGGGGGCCGCCAAAGACTGCGCAGGCTCCCGGGCATCGCGGGCGGGTGTCCAGGGGCGATAGCTGGTTTAAATCGGTGGCTAGCGCAATATTCATAAGCATCTAAAGCTATTAAAATAATAGCAAACGATTGTGTGGCCCTACACGGGCATCCCCTTCGGGCGCGCCGCCTGCACGTGCGGGTCACGCGCATCATGGCCGCCCTGTCCGGTGGCCGGTGCAGGCCAACGCCGCGTGATGGCGTCGCGTGCTGCCGAGCCTTCTGCCGGGCGGGTACTGACGCCCATGCGCCACGTTCGGGGCTGCGGTGCTTGGTGGCGGCTGCGGGCTGCGGCATATTGCCGTTTTCCATTCAGAAGGAACTACAGCCATGGCTTTTGTGCTTTTCACCCCCGTTGCCGCCGCGCTGGCGGTGCTCACCTTGGCTGCGGCGCCTGCCGCCTGGGCCAAGCCCTTCAAATGGTCTGGCTCCAGCGACATCCAGACCATGGACATCCACTCGCAGAACAGTGCACTGGGCAACGGCATCCATGCGGCGGTGTACGAGTCGCTGGTCATGTTCAACAGCCGCACGCTCAAGGTCGAGCCGCTGCTGGCCACGTCGTGGCAGCAGGTCAGCCCCACGCAGATGCGCTTCAAGTTGCGCCAGGGCGTGAAGTTCAGCGACGGCTCGGCCATGACGGCCGATGACGTGGTGTATTCGCTGCAGCGTGCGATGAGCAAGACATCCACCTACGCCATCTACACGCAGGGCATGGACCGCATCGCCAGGGTCGATGGCGAGACCATCGACATCTTTTTGATGAACCCCAACCCCGTGCTGCTCAACCAGCTGACCGAGCTTCGCGTGATGAGCAAGGCCTGGGCCGAAAAGCACAACGCGGTGGAACCGAAGGACATCAAGGGCAAGGACGAAACGTATTCGCACCGCAACGCCATGGGCACGGGGCCCTTCATGCTCAAGGAATGGGTGCCCGACCAGAAGATCGTGTTCACGGCCAACCCGAACTGGTGGAACGCCGGCAAGGCCGAAGGCAACGTGACCGAGATCATCTACGCGCCCATCAAGTCCGAGGCCACGCGCATTGCCGCGCTGCTGTCGGGCGAGGTGGACATGGTGCGCGACACCAGCATCCAGGACCTGGGGCGCCTGAAGGCCAACCCGCAGCTCAAGGTGATGGAGATGGTCGAAAACCGTACCGTTTACCTTTCCATGGACCAGTTCCGCGACGAGCTGCCCGGCAGCAACATCAAGGGCAAGAACCCGCTCAAGGACCTGCGCGTGAGGAAGGCCCTGTACCAGGCCATCGACAGCGCGACACTGCAGCGCGTGACCATGCGTGGCATGGCCAAGCCCACCGGCGCCATCGTGTCGCCGCTGGTCAACGGCTGGACCGAAGCCGTGGACAAGCGCCTGCCGTTTGACGCCAATGTTGCGAAGGCCTTGCTGGCCGAGGCAGGCTACAAGGACGGCTTCGAGGTGGACTTTGCCTGCAGCAACAACGCCATCGTGCAGGACGAAGAACTGTGCCAGGCCATCACCTCGATGTGGGCGCGCATCGGCGTGCGGGCCAAGCTGCGCACGCTGCCTGCCATCACCTACTACCCCATGGCGCAGCGGCACGAGGCCAGCATTGCCATGCTGAGCTGGGGCGTACCCACGTTTGATGCGCTGTACACGCTGCAGTCGCTGGCACGCACCAAGACCACGGGGGGCGACGGCAACTACAACCTGGGCCGCTACACCCATGAGCGCATGGACTACATCGTCGACCGCGTGAAGACCGAGACCGACCTGCCCGTGCGCAACCGCCTGCTCACCGAAGGCCTGCAGCTGCACAACGACACCGTGGCCCACATCCCGCTGCACAACCAGATGCTGGCCTGGGCCATGAGGAAAAATGTGGAGCTGGTGCAGCGCCCCGACAACCGCATCGACTGGCGCTTGATCAAGGTGAACTGAGGCCCCGGGAACCGCAGCCTTTCAGTAGGTAGCCGCCCAGGCCAGCGCACCCGTGGAACCGGCTCTGCCGGGCCACCGGGTGCGTCCCCCGGGGGGGAAGGCGCCGAAGTCGACTCAGGGGGCCCTCAATGCTTCGGCTGGAACATGATGATCGCCATGCCCGCCAGCGCCACCAGCACACCCGCCACATCCCACGCCGTGGGGCGGATGCCATCCACCGCCCACAGCCACGCCAGCGCCATGGCAATGTAGACGCCGGCATAGGCCGCATACACCCGGCCTGCGCCGGTGGTGTCGTGCAACGTGAGCAGCCACGCAAAAAGGGCCAGGCTGGCCGCGGCGGGCAGCAGCAGCCACACCGGCTTGCCCTGCCTGAGCCACAGCCAGGGCAGATAGCAGCCGATGATCTCGGCCAGTGCGGTGGCGGTGAAAAGCAACAGGGTTTTCATGGCAGGTTGAACAACGTGGGGTGCGGGTGTGGTGAGCCTGCGGCCCGCCCCGCGCTGTGGCTGGCCCCACCCGGGTACAGGCCAGGCCTGTCGCCTGCCCGGCCGCAGACCGGCGTTCACCGCTTGGCTTTTTTCTTCTCGTACATCACCCGGTCGCCCTCGTCGAGCAGCACGTCAATCGTGCCGTGCCGGGCGGCATCGAACTCCACCACCCCGTACGAAAAACCGATCGGGTAGCCATGCGGAGACTGCGCGTTGGTCGCATCCAGCAGCCCCTGCAGGCGCGCCATCGTGGTCTCGGCGGTGGCCAGGCTGTGGTCGGTCAGCAGCACCACAAACTCGTCGCCGCCCAGCCGGGCCAGCACGTCCGAGTGGCGAAAGCCTCGCATCAGGTGCTCTGCGAAGGTGATCAAGGCCCGGTCGCCTTCGGCGTGGCCAAAGCGGTCATTGATGGCCTTCAGATGGTCCAGGTCAATGAACACCAGCGATGACGGCACCTGCTGGCGCAGGCACATCTGGATGGCGTGCTGCGCCAGCAGCATGAAGCCCCGGCGGTTGGACAGCCCCGTGAGCTCGTCCACGGTGGCCCACTCCAGCGCTGCGAATTCACGTTCCACCAGCGACGCCAGATCCACCAGCATCCCGATGTCTTCCTTGCCAAACGCACGCGGCTGCGAGTCGATGATGCACAGCGTGCCCAGCTTGCGGCGGTCGGGGCCGCGCAGCGGGCAACCCGCGTAAAAGCGGATGTGCGGCTCGCCGGTGACCAGCGGGTTGTCGGCAAAGCGCGGGTCGTCCAGCGCATCGGGGATGACAAACGGCGTCTCGCCCAGAATCGCGTGGCCGCAAAAGGAAATGGCGCGCGGCGTCTCGCGCACATCCAGGCCAATGCACGACTTGAACCACTGCCGGTTTTCATCCACCAGGCTCACCAGCGCGACCTGCACGCCAAACAGGCGCTTGGCAATGCGGGTGAGGCGGTCAAACCGCTCTTCGGCAATGGTGTCCAGGACGTTGAGCGACCGCAACGCTGCCAGGCGCGAGGCCTCATCTGGCGGGACGTCGGGAATTTTCAAAAGAGTCTCCTTGCGGCGACTGTAGCGCGGATCGCCGTGGGATGGCAGCCGCTCGGATTTGCCGACTTTGGCCTGTATCGCGCCACCCATGCACGGGCGATGGCAACCGTGTCCCCAAGACCGTCCGGAAAGGGCCGCGCAGGACGGGATGGTGCCACTGTGCGGAAATTCGAGCCAAAACGGGCTGCGGCGCAGTGTGGACGAGCGTCAATAGCTATCAATTAAATAGCGTTTTCGCCCGGTGTCTGTCGCTCACACTACAAATATCTTCCCCGGATTCAGGATGTTCTTCGGGTCAAGCGCCCGCTTGATGGCGCGCATCATGTCCACCGCGCCCGCACCAGTTTCGTCCAGCAAGAAGCCCATCTTGTGCAGGCCCACGCCATGCTCGCCGGTGCAGGTGCCGCCCATGCTCAGGGCGCGTGCCACCAGCTTGTGGTTCAGGTCCTCTGCCGTCACGCGTTCTTCGGGGATATTCGGGTCCAGCAAGTAGCCAAAGTGAAAGTTGCCGTCGCCCACGTGGCCCACCAGGAAGTAAGGCAGGCCGCTGGCCTCGGCTTCGTCCACCGATTCGAGCAGGCAGTCGGCCAGGCGGCTGATGGGTACACAGGTGTCGGTGCTGATGGCTTTGCAGCCGGGGCGGCTTTGCACGGCGGCAAAGTAGGCGTTGTGCCGGGCCGTCCACAGGCGGGTGCGTTCTTCGGGAGTGCTGGCCCATTCAAAGGCGTTGCCGCCGAACTCGCTCGCAATGTCCTGCACCGTCTCGGCCTGCTCCTTCACGCTCAGGGGCGAGCCGTGGAACTCCATCAGCAGCATGGGTTCTTCGCGCAGTGTGAGCTTGCTGTGCGCGTTGACCATGCGCACGCTGTGGCGGTCGATCAGCTCCACGCGCGCAATGGGCACGCCCAGCTGGATGATCTGGATGGTGGTGCGCACGGCGGCCTCGATGCTCGGGAACGAGCAGATGGCGGCGCTCACGGCTTCGGGCAGCGGGTACAGGCGCACGGTGATCTGGGTCATGATGCCCAGCGTGCCTTCGCTGCCCACCATCAGGCGCGTGAGGTCGTAGCCGGCGCTGCTCTTTTTGGCGCGCGTGCCGGTGTGGATGACCTCGCCGCTGGCCGTGACCACCTCCAGCGCCAGCACGTTCTCGCGCATGGTGCCGTAGCGCACGGCGTTGGTGCCGCTGGCGCGCGTGGCGCTCATGCCGCCAATGCTGGCGTCGGCGCCGGGGTCGATGGGGAAGAACAGGCCCGTGTCCTTGATGGCCTCGTTCAGCTGCTTGCGTGTGATGCCGGGCTGCACCGTCACCGTGAGGTCTTCGGCGTTGATGCTGAGCACCTGGTTCATGCGGCTCACGTCGATGCTGATGCCGCCCTGCACGGCCAGCAGGTGCCCCTCCAGCGACGAGCCCGCGCCGTAGGGGATCACCGGCACCTCATATTGGCCGGCCAGCTTCACGGCGTCGGCAACGTCTTGCGTGCTTTCGGCAAACACCACGGCGCTGGGCGGCGGCGCCTGCAGCGAGCCTTCGTCGCGCCCGTGCTGCTCGCGCACGGCCTGGGCCAGCGAGCATTGCGCACCAAAACGGGCCTGCAGCGCATCAATGAGGGCCTGGGGCACGTTGCGCAGGTTGATGGCGGGCATCAGGTGGGCGGCGGTGGTGGGTGCGTTCATGGCGGGCTTTCCGTGGGGCGGCAAGGGATTGATTCTAGGAGCCTGTCGGGCTTGGAGCGTCGATCAGCGAAAAGCGGCCCCAGCGAGGACAGTTTTTGCCGGATTTGCAGCCCCATAGCCCAGCTATGGGGCAAAAAGACGGTGAAAAATGGACCGCTGCGGCCGATTTGCAGCCGACGATTTCCAAGTCCGACAGGCTCCTAGGCACCGCTGCCCGTGCTGTCTGCACGACCCGAGGGCAACCTTGCGCACCAGCGGCGTCCGTCGTGGTGCGCCACGGTGGTGCATCGATCTTGTATACCAGTTGGCACGGAACCTGCGTCACTGCAGGCAATGACGACCACCGCCACCGACATCAGCAACCGCATCATGGAAGCCGTGATGGCGCAAAAGCTCGCGCCCGGCTCGCGCCTGGGCGAGCAGCAGCTGGCCATGCTGTTCGACTGCAGCCGCACCATCGTGCGCGAGGCGCTCACGCGGCTGTCCACGCGCGGCATCGTCACCGTGAGTGCGCGGCGGGGCTGGTACGTGATCGAGCCATCGATGGACGAGGCGCGCGAGGCCTTCGAGGCGCGGCGCGTGATCGAGCTGGGCCTGCTGCACCAGCTCAAGTCGGTGGACAAGGCGGCCGTGCGCAAGCTCAAGAGCCATCTGCAGCGTGAGAAGGCCGCACTGGCGGGCAGTGACGTGGGGGCGCGCAGCTTTTTGCTGGGCGACTTCCATGTGTGTCTGGCCGAATGCATTGGCAACACGCTGCTGGCCGACACGCTGCGCGACTTCACCGCGCGCACCACGCTGATCGCCATGCTCTACCAGTCTTCCCACGACGCCGCGCAGAGCTGCGAAGACCACGTGCGCATCGTCGAAGCGCTGGAGGCGGGCGATATCCCGCGCGCCGAGGTACTGATGTCCGAGCACATCGGCACGGTGCAGTCGGCCCTGCGCCTGCAGGCCAGCAGCGACCCGCTGGCCGGGCTGCGCGAAGCGCTGGCACCGGTGCACAAGCGCCCCGCAGCGGCCAGCGCGGGCGCGGCCCCGCGCCAGCGCAGCCCTCGCCGCGCAAGCCATCCCGTTTCCCCTGCGCCCGCCCAGGACGCTTCCCGCGACGACCCTTCCACCTACCTAGGAGCCCTGCTATGACTCTCGCCACCTCTCGCGCACGTACCACGACATCCCGCCGCCGCGTGCTGGCCGCTCTGGCTGCCGCCACCGGTATCTCTGCAGCGCTGCTGGCCCCCGCGGCCCACGCGCAGAACGCGCTGGACAACATCCTCAAGGCCAAGGAGATCAAGATCGCCATCCCCACCGACTACCCGCCCTACGGCTTTGTCGGCACGGACCTCAAGCCCCAGGGCCTGGACGTGGAAATGGCGCAGTACATCGCCACCAAGATGGGCGTGAAGGTCGAACTGATCCCCGTGACCAGCGCCAACCGCATCCCGTACCTGCAAACACAAAAGGCCGACCTGGTGATCTCCACCCTGGGCAAGAACCCCGAGCGTGAAAAAGTCATCGACTTCACCGCCGCCTACGCGCCTTTCTTCCAGGCCGTGTTTGCCAGCAAGAGCCTGAACATCAAGAGCTTTGCTGACCTGGCCGGCAAGACCGTGGCCGTGACGCGCGGCGCGATGGAAGACCAGGAACTGGCCAAGGTGGCCCCCGCCGGCGTGGATGTGAAGCGCTTTGAAGACCACGCCGCCAGCATCTCGGCCTTTGTGTCGGGCCAGACGCAGGCCATTGCCACCAGCGCATCCACGGCCGGCACCATCATGGTGAAGAACCCCAACCTGCAGACCGAATACAAGCTGCTGCTCAAAGACAGCCCCAACTTCATCGGCGTGGCCAAGGGCGAGGACAAGCTGCGCCTGCGGGTGAACGAAATCATTGCCGAGGCACGCAAGTCGGGCGACATCGACAAGCTTTCGAGCAAGTGGCTGGGCCGCCCCGCAGGCGACCTGCCGCTGTGATCTGACCCGGCGCTGACACACCTCACCGTTCAGGCTGAGCTTGTCGAAGCCCCCACCCCGACCGTGCCCTGGCTTCGACAGGGCTCAGTCCGAACGGGTGGGGGATCGCGGCGAGGCCACCCAAGGCAGCTGACCACTGCTGCACACCCCGAGAAGCACCATGCTGATCCAACTTGATTTCTCCGCCGTGCTGTCTGCTTGGCCTTTGCTGGTGCGCGGCGTGGCGTGGACCATCGGGCTCACCATCGTGGGCACCGTGCTGGGCCTGCTGTTGGGTACCGCCTGTGCGTGGGCGCGTGCGCGCAACCTGGGCCACCGGCCTGCTGCGCTGCGCTGGGCCGTGGCGAGCTATGTGGAGCTGGTGCGCAACACGCCGTTCATCGTGCAGCTGTTCTTCCTGTTCTTCGGCCTGCCTGCGATGGGCGTCAAGCTCACGCCCGAGCTGGCCTCGGTGCTGGCCATGGTGATCAACCTGGGCGCGTATTCGGCCGAGATCATCCGCGCAGGCATCGAGGCCACGCCGCGCGGTCAGATCGAAGCCGCGCAGAGCCTGGCGCTCACGCCGGGCCAGACCTTCCGGCGCGTGGTGCTGCCGCCCGCGTTGCTCACGGTGTGGCCCGCCATGGTCAGCCAGATCATCATCGTGATGCTGGGCTCGGCCGTATGCGGGCAGATCTCCACGCCGGAACTGAGCTATGCGGCCAACCTGATTTCGAGCAACACCTTCCGCGCGTTTGAGGCCTTCATCCTGGCCACAGCGGTGTATCTGGCGCTGTCGATGTTCACCCGCCGTCTGCTGATGTGGGCAGGGACTCGATTCTTGGTGGGGAGGTAAATCCAGATGGTTGAATTTTCGCTATGGGACATCCTGCGCAACCTGCTGCTGGCAGCGCGCTGGACGGTGTCCCTTTCCCTCATCGCTTTCATCGGCGGCGGCCTGGTGGGCCTGCTGCTGCTGGTGCTGCGGCTGTCCAAGCTGCGCGGCATGGACCGCGCCGTGGGCGCCTATGTGCAGGTGTTCCAGGGCACGCCGCTGCTGATGCAGCTGTTCCTGGCGTACTTCGGCATTGCGCTGTTTGGCATCAAGACATCGCCGTGGACGGCTGCGGCCTTTGCCCTCACGCTCTACACCAGCGCCTACCTCACCGAGATCTGGCGCGGCTGTGTGGCCGCCATCCCCAAGGGCCAGTGGGAGGCCGCGCAGAGCCTGGCCCTCAACTTTGGCGAGCAGCTGCGCCATGTGGTGCTGCCCCAGGCGCTGCGCATTGCGGTGCCGCCCACGGTGGGTTTTCTGGTGCAGGTGATCAAGGGCACGGCGCTGGCCTCGGTGATCGGCTTTGTGGAGCTGACCAAGGCGGGCAGCATGATCTCCAACGCCACCTACCAGCCGTTTCTCGTCTACGCCTGCGTGGCGCTGCTTTACTTTGCGCTGTGCTTCCCGGTAAGCCTCATGGCGCAGTCGCTTGAAAGGAAACTCCATGGCAACCGCCGCTGAAGCCACTCTGGCCCCCACGCACGATGGCATCGTGGTCGGTGAGCCGCCCATCGTGGACATCACCGCCCTGCGTAAGTCCTACGGCACCAACGAGGTGCTCAAGGGGATCGATCTGAAAGTGCAGCGCGGCGAGGTGATTGCCATCATCGGCAAGAGCGGCTCGGGCAAGAGCACGCTGCTGCGCTGCGTGAACGGGCTGGAGGTGTTCCAGGAGGGCGCCTTGAGCGTCAACGGCAAGAAGCTGCTGCACGACAGCGCCGCCGCCATGCGCGACTTGCGCCAGCAGGTGGGCATGATCTTTCAGAGCTTCAACCTGTTCCCGCACCTCAGCGTGGGCCGCAACGTGATGCTGGCGCCCACGCTGGTGAAGGCGCGCAGCCCGCAGGACGCGCAGGCGCAGGCCCGCAAGCTGCTCGAACGCGTGGGCCTGGCCGAAAAGTTTGACGCCATGCCCGACCAGCTATCGGGCGGCCAGCAGCAGCGCGTGGCCATAGCCCGCGCGCTCGCCATGGAGCCGCAGGTGCTGCTGTGCGACGAGATCACCTCGGCGCTGGACCCTGAACTGGTGGGCGAAGTGCTGCGCGTGGTGGAGTCACTGGCGCAGGAAGGCATGACGCTGATGATGGTCACGCACGAGATGGCGTTCGCCCGCAAGGTGAGCGACCGCGTGATCTTCATGCACCAGGGCCGGGTGCACGAAAGTGGCACGCCCGCGCAGCTGTTTGGCAACCCGCAAACGCCCGAGCTGCAGCAGTTCCTCTCGTCCCTGCACGACTGAAAGTGCACTCGGCATCCGTTCCAGTGGGCGCTCGCCAACCCGGGGCAAGCGCATCACGCGCGCCTGCACCGGGCGTCGGACTGGGGTGGGCGCGGTGGCCCACCCTGCGGGTCACTTCATGGATCAGGAGTCCAGCGCTTTCTCGAATTCGGTGCGGGACAGCGACCCGTCCTTGTCGGCGTCCAGCTGCTGGAAGCGCTGGGCGATGACGGGTAGCCGCGCCGCTTCCTGCACGCTCAGCTTGCCGTCTTTGTTGGTGTCGGCACGGTCAAAGGAGGCGGCCGCGCCCGCCTTGGCGTCTGGGGCGGCCGGGGCGGTACCAGATCCGGAGGGTTGCCGCGTTTTTTCGGTCTGGCTGGTGGAAGGGGAGGAAGGGGTGGTCTGTGCATGCAGGGCGGCTGCGCCACCCAGCGAGAGGGCCGCAAAAAGCATCACGCTGCGCGTGTCAAAGGCATAGGTGCGTCGTTGCATGGCTTTCATGGAAGCTGAGCTCCTTCAAAGTTGAACAGGACTTCATTGCACCGCAGCGACCGCGGGGACGCCAGCACTCTTGCCCGCTGTTTCCCCCACCAACATCTGCCTTCGCGGTGTAACCGCAGAGCCCGCTTTTGTGTAGGAAGGCCGCGCGGATGTAGCCAGACGTAGACGGCTGAAGACTGCTGCGATGGCTGCCATGCATCGCTGACCCATGCAACCGCGCACGTCCTACAGCTGTGCACAAGCTGGGGCCCGACCATGCAGAACGTGCCTGCCGTCATGGCGGGCCCGGCGCATTTTTGCCAACCACTTTCAAGGAGTTCTGAATGATCAACAAGCACACCGCTCTCGCCGCCATGGCTGCCCTGGCCTGCACTGCCGCGCTGGCCCAGGCCCCCGTATCGCAGAACACACGCCCACCCTCGGAGGTGGCGCCTGCTGCATCGGGCGGCCCTGCCGCCACGCGTGCCCAGAACAAGGTGGATGACCGTGCGGCCCGCAGCACGGCAGCGCCTGCCGATGCCGCCGCAGCACCCGGCGGCCGCACCGCGCCCGTGGCCGAGATCGACCCCACCCGCTCGGGTGGCAAGGCCGCTGCCAAGGCCGAGACCCGCGTCAACGCCCGCCTGATGGACACCAACGGCGATGGCATGGTGTCGCGGTCGGAATGGGACACCTACCACACGAGCGCGTGGGCGGACATGAAGCCCTCGGCTTCGGGCGTGTCCACGGCCGATGTGGACCGCATGAACCGCATGCATTCCAACTGATGGCGTGGCCTGCGGCGCTTGCTGGTGCTGCCGCACCCGCGCCTTCAAGCGCGGAGCGCCCCTGCCATGCCTTTTTCGCGTGCACGGCCGGGCACCACCGGAGCGTGCAGGCAAAGCCGTTTTGAGCGGTGCACAGCGGGCCTGTGTTTCCCAAGCCCCCAGATCAGCGTGTGATGGAAACCATGGCGCAAAATGCGCTGCGTTCCAAACCTGTGCGCTGCACCGACCCCCACGGGGTGCGGGGCCAGCAGCGCCACCACACCAGTACCACCATGGGCAACCGACTCACACAGATCGCCACGCGCACCGGCGATGCCGGCACCACCGGCCTGGGCAACAACCAGCGCGTTTCCAAGAACAGCCTTCGCGTGCACGCCATGGGCGATGTGGACGAGCTCAACTCGCACATCGGTCTGTTGCTGTGCGAGCCCCTGCCCGACGATGTGCGCAGCCTGCTGGTGGAAGTGCAGCACCAGCTTTTCAACCTGGGTGGCGAGCTGTCGATCCCCGGGTTCGAGCTGCTCAAGGCCGAAGCCGTGCTGGCCCTGGATGACGCCCTGGCCCACCACAACGCCACCCTGCCCAAGCTGCAGGAATTCATCCTGCCTGCGGGCACGCGCGCTGCATCGCAGGCCCACGTCTGCCGCACCGTGGCCCGCCGCGCCGAACGCGTGGTGGTGGCACTGGGCAACGAAGAAGCCATCAACGACGCCCCGCGCCAGTACCTCAACCGCCTGTCCGACCTGATGTTCGTGCTGGCCCGCGTGCTCAACCGCATGGACGGCGGTGATGACGTCTACTGGAAGAGCGAACGGATGGCAAAGCAGGATGCTGCGAAATAAATAGCAATCAGGGCATGTAGGACAAGCCCTGCAGCCCTGGTTGACTGAATTTTCACAGGTCCGGGCCGCGCGTCTCCGGGCGGGCGGGTGAATCGGCGCAGCCGCTCAGGAGGAGGTACCTGGCCGGGGCGCCAGCATGGCCATGGTGATGCGTGAGGTGCAGGTCATCTCGCCCGCATCATTGACCATGTCGATCTGCCAGACCTGTGTCGTACGCCCGATGTGCACCGGCCGTGCGGTGCCCGTCACCCAGCCGCTGGTGGCGGCGCGCAGGTGGTTGGCATTGATGTCCAGGCCCACGCCGCGCCAGCCCTCGGGGCTGGCATAGTTGGCGGCCACCGATCCCAGGGTTTCAGCCAGCACCACGCTGACCCCTCCATGCAGCAGGCCAAAGGGCTGGCAGGTGCGGCGATCCACCGGTACGCGACCGCGCAGGAAGTCGTCGCCGACTTCGGTGATTTCTATGCCCAGGTGCGACACCGCCGTGTTCAGGCAGTGGGCGTTCAGAAGCTCGACAGACGCAGTTTTCTTCCAGAGGCTCATGGTGTTCCAGGAATGAGGGGTGGTCAGCATCAAGCCCTGCGAGCAGTACTGGCGCGCGGCCATCGTCGCGGGGCTTCTCACTGTAAGGGCAAGGGCCCCAGCGCGCTGTCACCCCGGTATCGGCGGCGGCCCGCTCAGCCGCGCATGGAGCCCGTCTCCACATACCGCTGGTGCCACGACAGCGCCTCGGTCAGCAGGTGCGGCGTGTGCTGGCCCGTGGCGGTTTTCTTCGCGCGGGCCAGGTAGTCGCGCAGGGCGGGGCGAAAGTCCGGGTGCGCGCACTGCTCGATGATGATCTGCGCCCGCTGCGTGGGCGAGTGCCCGCGCAGGTCGGCCAGGCCGTGCTCGGTCACGATGATCTGCACGTCGTGCTCGGTATGGTCCACATGCGAAACCATGGGCACGATGCTGGAGATGGCGCCGTTCTTGGCCAGCGAGGGCGTCATGAAGATCGACAGGTACGCGTTGCGCGCAAAGTCGCCCGAGCCGCCAATGCCATTCATGATGGCCGAGCCCATGATGTGCGTGCTGTTCACGTTGCCATAGATGTCGGCCTCGATCATCCCGTTCATGGCAATCAGGCCCATGCGGCGGATCAGCTCGGGGTGGTTGCTGATCTCCTGCGGGCGCAGCACGATGCGCTCTTTGTAAAACTCGATGCGCTCGTTGAAATCCTGCATGGCCGCCGGGCTGAGCGACAGTGCCGTGGCCGATGCGCTGGCCAGCGTGCCCGATCGCAGCATGTCCAGCATGCCGTCCTGCAGCACCTCGGTGTAGGCGGTGAGGTTGCTGAACGGGCCGTTGTTCAGCCCGGCCAGCACCGCGTTGGCAATGTTGCCCACGCCCGACTGCAGGGGCAGCAGGTCGGCGGGCAGGCGGCCTTTTTTCACCTCGTGCTGCAAAAACTCGATGATGTGGCCCGCGATGCGGTTCGACACCGCGTCGGGCGCGGCATACACGCTGTTGCGGTCGGGCTGGTTGGTCACCACCACGGCAATCACCTTGGCCGGGTCGCAGCGCAAATACGGCTCGCCAATGCGCTCGTCGGGCCGCGTCATGGGGATGGGTTTGCGGTGCGGCGGCACGTCGGTGCCGTAGTAGATATCGTGCATGCCCTCCAGGCCGGGGTTGTGCCAGGCGTTCACCTCCAGGATCACCTTGTCGGCCTGGTCCAGCCAGGTCTTGTTGTTGCCGATGGAGGACGACGGGATCAGCCGCCCATCCGGCAGCACGCCCGCCACCTCGACCACCGCCACATCGAGCTTGCCCAAAAAGCCAAACCACACGAACTGCGCCACGTGCGACAGGTGGATATCCACGTACTGCATGTGCCCCGCATTGATCTGGCGGCGCACCGTGGGGTCGGACTGGTAGGGCAGGCGCATCTCGATGCCGTCCACCTGCGCCAGCGCGCCATCCAGTTCGGGCGCGGTGCTGGCGCCCGTCCACAGGCCGATCTTGAAGCCGTGTCCCTGGGCGTTCAGCGCCTCGATGCGCCGGGCCAGCGCGCCGGGCACCGCCTTGGGGTAGCCCGCCCCGGTAAAGCCGCTCATGCCCACATGGGCGCCGGCGGGGATCAGCGCCGCGGCCTCGTCGGCCGACATCGTGCGGGAAAGGAAGTCAGGGTAGAGCACCCGGTCAGCGAGGGACATGCAAAACGCTCCGCAAAAAGAGAAAGGGCCTCCCGCCATGCAAACGGAAGGCCCCGGATGGGCTGAATCCTAGCGTCAACGGCGCAGGATTAAGGGTTAACCCTTATCAATGCGCTCAGCTTTTGCGATTGAGCAAGGCATACAGCAGGATGGCGCCAAACGTGGCGGTACCAATGCCGCCCAGCGCAAACTGGCCGAACTTCAGCGTGAAGTCGCCCGTGCCCAGGATGAGCGTGATGGCGGCCACGATGAGGTTCTTGTTCTGCGAGAAGTCCACCTTGTTGTCCACCCAGATCTTGGCCCCGGCCACCGCAATCAGGCCGAACACCACGATGGACACGCCGCCCATCACCGGCAGCGGAATCGTCTGGATCAGCGCGCCGAACTTGGGGCTAAAGCCCAGCACCAGCGCAAACACGCCCGCCAGCAGGAACACGGCGGTGGAATAGATCTTGGTCGCCGCCATCACGCCGATGTTCTCGGCGTAAGTCGTCACGCCCGTGCCGCCCACGCCGCCGCTGACCATGGTGGCCACGCCATCGCCAATGAACGCGCGGCCCATGTAGCGGTCCAGGTCCTGGCCCGTCATGGCCGTCACGGCCTTGATGTGGCCCAGGTTCTCGGCCACCAGAATGATGGCCACCGGGGCAATCAGCAGCATGGCGTTGCCGCTGAACACGGGCGCTGCAAAGTTGGGCATGCCAAACCACGCCGCGTTGGCCAGAACGGTCAGGTCCATCGGTCTGCCCAGGCCCATGCCGTTGGTCAGCACCGCGTAGATGATGCTGGCGGCAATCAGGCCCACCAGAATCAGGAGGCGCTGCACCATGCCGCGCGTGAGCACGGCCACCAGGCCCACGCACACAAAGGTCACGGCCTGCATCCAGCTGTCAAAGTTGCTGGCCGCCATGTTCTTGATGGGAATGCCCGCCAGGTTCAGGCCGATCACCGCCACCACCGAGCCGGTCACCACCGGCGGCATGAAGCGCTCGATCCAGCCCGTGCCGATCACCTGCACCAGCACGCCGATCAGCGTGTACAGCAACCCGCACGCAATGATGCCGCCCAGCGCCACGCCAATGTTGGCGTTGGCGCCGCTGCCTGCATAGCCGCTGGCCGCAATCACCACGCCGATGAAGGCAAAGCTCGAACCCAGGTAGCTGGGCACCTTGCCGCCGGTCATGAAGAAGAAGATCAGCGTGCCTACGCCGCTCATCAGGATGGCCACGTTGGGGTCGAACCCCATCAGGATGGGCGCCAGCACCGTGGCACCAAACATCGCGATGACGTGCTGTACCCCCATCGCCGCCGTCTGCGGCCAGGGCAGACGCTCGTCCGGCCCGATCACACCCCCCTGCTGCAGCACGTCGGCACTCTTTGCCCGCCAGTTCATGAATCCCATGTTGGTTCCTTTTGGTTGAAGGCGCCGATGCTAGTGGATGAGATGCCTGCGGTCCATGTCCCGCGTGTGACGCTACGATGGCGCCCGCAGGCGAGGGAGCCTGCCTCGAGAGTCCGCAAAAATCGTGAACAGGTTCTAACCATGATGTCGTCCGTTCCATCCTGCCCATCGTGCCGCCAGCCCATGGAGGTGCACCGCTTTGCCAGCCATGCCGGGCCCGAGCTGGAGCTGGACATCTGCTTTGCCTGCCAGGGCATGTGGTTTGACCGGCACGAGAACCTCAAGCTCGCACCAGCCGCCGTGGTCGGGCTCTTCAAGCTGCTGCACGAGCACCGCGAAGACCAGCACCTGCCCCTGGCAACCAGCATGGCCTGCCCGCGCTGCGTGGCACCGCTGCAAAAGGGCTTTGACGTGGTGCGCAGCGGCCGCTACATGATCTACCGCTGCGGCCGCCAGCACGGCCGGTTCAGCACGTTCTCGTCGTTCATGACCGAAAAGGGCTTTGTGCGCCACATGACGCGCCCTGAGATCGACGACATGGCCAAGCGCGTGGGCGCCATCTACTGCACCAGCTGCGGCGCCCCGGTAGACATCCGCAAAGACCACGCCTGCCCCTACTGCCGCGCCGCGTTCTCGCTGATCGACCCCCAGGCCGTGGCGCGCGCCATGGAGGGCTATGCCGAAGCCGGCGCGCGCGCAAAGCTGCACGCGGCCCAGGCAGCGCCGGTGGACATCGGCGACGCCCTGGTGGCGCTGGAACGCGACCGCACCCGCGCCGAGCGCGAGCGCCAGAAAAAGGCCTTCACCAGCACCAGCGATGACGACGACAGCTCCATCACCGGCGACCTGCTGGCGGTGGGCGTCGGGCTGGTGTGGGCGATGCTCAAGGCGTCCTGACTCCAAGCCTCCTGGCGCGGCAGCGGCGGGGCAAAAGCACCTCGCCGGGGTACTGCACGGGCATCACACGCGTTCGCACTGCAACGCCGGGCCGGCAGGGGCCAAGACACCGGCGGCGCAGCCCTCATTTATCTGCACGGGAGGTGTGGCCAAGTCAAGGCGCAGCCACACAGGACGCTCACAATGGTGCGGGTAGCAAGGCCTTCCGGCACCCACCCCCGTGGCCCCGTACGCCATACGAGGAGAGCACCGTGCAGCATCCGCCCTCGCGTTCCCGCCGCCCCCGCACCCCGCGCGCTGGTGCCCCGGAAGCCGCCGCGTGCCTGCTCGACCGCGCGCAGCTGCACGCCGTGCCCAGCACCCTGCTCATCCCGCTGGCCGCGCGGGCCCATGGCGGCCGGTACTTCCCGTGGCTGGATTGCCAGGATGCCGTAGCGGCCGGCCTGCTCGACCAGCTGGGCGCGGACGTGACCGCCACCCTCAACGACCTGCCCACCGTGCTCAACGTGCTGTGGCGCACCCGCGCCATCAAGGACGCCGGGCGCGCGTTTTTCAGCGCGCACGGGCAGGGCCTGGGCGTCAACCTCGGGTGCGGGCTGGCGCAGCATTTTCAGTGGCTAGACACCGGCCACAACCACTGGCTCGACGCCGACCTGGCCGAGGTGATGGCACTGCGCCAGCGCCTGCTGGCGCCCCTGGGCCCGCGCGCACGCCACGCCGTGGCCAACCTGGCCCAGCCTGGCTGGTGGCAGCGCCTGCGCCTGCCCGAACGGCACGACACCGCGCAGCCCGTGCTGCTGGTGTGCGAAGGCGTGCTCATGTACCTGGAGCCCGCACAGGTGCAGGCCGTGCTGGCAGAGTTTGCGCAGCACGCGCCACCCGGCTCGCGCATGGTGCTGGACGTACTCACCCGCGCCGCCGTGGGCCACGCATCACGCCACGCCAGCATGGCACCCACCGGCGCCGAGTTCCGCTGGGGCGTAGGCCGCGTGGCCGAGCTGGCCGAGGCCCACCCGCGCCTTGCGGTGCTGCGCGAGCAGAGCGTGGCCGATTGCTATGGGTGGAGCGGCATTGCGTTCGATACCCTGTGGCGCCCCTGGCTGGGCGCGCCGCTGTATGGGATGGTGACGCTGGGGGTGAGGGATGGGGGCGGCTGACGCGGGCGATTGCGCTGTCGTCGTCAGCCATTTGAGACTGATCGTGCGGAGCCTGCGAAGCGCCGCGCTACAGCAGACTGGCACCGGACGCGTAGCCCGCACGGTTTGGAATGCAAGCCAGCTGGAAGCTAACCATCGGCTGCTTTGGGCCCGGAGCGGTCCTCGGTGACAATGAACCGGGCGTAGCAAAGCCGCCGCTCAACCCGCGCTCTGGCAGCGGCTGTCGTAGCGGGTCAGCTTGAGCGAGGGTCAGTCCTCAGCCCGGGGCAGTGCGTACACATTGCGCTCCTCTCCGTCGGGGAAGCTCTGTCGCCTGACTTGTTGACCTCCAAGCCTGAGAACTAAGCCAAGTGCCTCGGCGTTGTGGTCGTTCATGTAGGTTTCTACGGTTGCCCACCCGAAGACGTCATAGGCATGCTGCACTGCTGCGTGGGACGCCTCCTTGGCCAGACCCTGACCGCGGTACCGTGGCAACAGCCACCAAGTCAGTTCGCGTGGCCAGCCTCTGCCCTGCCAGAAGCCGCAGGTGCCGACGTACTCGCCGTCCGAGGAGCGCTGGACTGCCCAGACGCCAAAGCCCTGGAGGTACCAAGAGCCGAGATCTGCAGACAGACGTGCCCAGGCTGCGCCGGCTGAGATGGGGCCTCCGTACCCACCTGAAGCTGCACCGTCTGTGTAGAACAGCTCGTAAGCTGCCGTGCAGGCCGCGCTGGGGGCGACGAGACGGAGTCTTTGGGTTTCAAGTATTGGAATCACTCGGACATCCTGAAAATCGTTGCTCTGCGGCCTGTCGTTCAAGGTCAGGGTTAGTGCGCGGCCTTGTCTCGCAGCGTCCCCTGCACCGCAGTGTTGGCCAGCAGATTTGGACGACTACGACCACTTTGCAAGCACTCGCTGAATACGCGAACAAAACAGATCGATTTCGGCCGGCGTTGATTGCTCCGCCTTGTAGAGCGACAGCATCTCGAATCTGCAAGCCGGCGCACACGTTCCCAAGAGAGCGGTTTTCAGCACGCGCTTGACGGGCTGCCAGAGCACCAGACGATCAACCCACCAAGGCGAGCCGAGCGAAGTGACAGCGAGAGCCTTCCCAAGTTTGTGGAGCCGCGGCTTGATTGGGCCGAGATCACTCGCATGATCGTAGGCGATACCTGGCGCCCAGACACGGTCAAACCAGCCCTTCAAGATAGCGGGGAAACTGAACCACCAAGTAGGAAAAACAAGCACGATAGCTTCGGCGGAGAGCAAGCGGTCGGCCTGTGACCGAACGGACGCAGCGTCAAAGGCAGGGCCGTAGTAGCTCCGGCGTTCACTGGCTGTTAACGCAGGCGAAAACTCAGATTGGTAGAGGTCTTCGATCTGTACTTCATGACCGGCTTTTGTCAGCGCATCGACGACGCTACGCGCCATGGCGTGGCAGGCACTGTCCGCAAGCGGGTGGGCTATTACAACGAGACACTTCATCGTGAGAATGACCGAGGAGCCGAGGTGCTCATGCCGGCTCACGCTCGAAAAAAGCGGGCGACGACGGCAGGGCGCCAGGGCCTGGTTGGCGACAACGTACCGCGTTCCACCAGACGGGGCTTGGTGGCCTTCCGTTGGCGCTGCGCTTGAACGCGGGGTCAGGCATCGCGCCGCACCGGCAGCACGCCGTATGCCTGCATGGCAGACGCGGCCTGGGACTCTTCCGTGGTCTCGGTGGGATAGAGCCGATAGCTTGGCGCCAGGATGGCCTCGACAGCTTCCGCCTTCACGACAAACACGCTCTGAATGGCGAACCTTGGGCCTGCCATTTCTACGAGCCGAGTCGCCCAGCGGACGAAGTCAGGGTCATTTCTCCTGACATTGCGGGCTGCGCCGGTGACTTTGAACCCCTTCTGGGCAAAGACGTCGATGAATGCGACGCACACACGAGCGTTCCGCTCGATGTTGCGCGCGCTCCCTGCCGACGCGATGTTTGCAATGACGAGATGGTCACTGTCAAAAACGGCAAAGATTTCCTTCGGAGAGACGTTCGGCTGACCGGATTCGTCAACCGTTGCGAGCCAGCACAGCACGCTGCGACGTGCAAAGTCCTTAACCGATATTGAAAGCATGATCGCCGCAAAGGTTTGATTGCGATGCTCAACGTCGCCGCTCAGCCGGCGCCGGAGGTGGTCGGATGCAGTGGCCTGTCCGCCGCCTGGTGCACAGAAGCCGAGGGGCTCACTTTTCGCTCTCGCTCCAGGGGCTGCAGATATCAATGAGGCAGCCATTCGGATCAACCGTCAAGAAGCGCCGCTGGCCATAGAACTCGTTCTTCGGCTCTTGGGCAATGACAAGACCCAAGGCCTTTGCCTTGAAGTAGACGGCATCAACGTCTGGAACTACGAACGTGACGTACATGCCCGTCGGCGCGTTCTGAAACCTTGCCGGAACCAGCTCATTGGTTCGGGCAATGATTCCGAACTCAAGCTCGTGATTTGTAGGGCAACGCAACTGAACATACCAATCACTGTCGTAGTTGACCTCAAACCCAAGAAGCGCGACATAGAAATCGCGACTTTCGCTCAAACGATCGGAGCAAATGTTGGTCAGTATTCGCGTGAACGACATGTGGGTCCTTCGTACGAGATGGTTAACGTTCGAGCCAAGCAGGCGACGGCAGCAGGGCGATAGGGCCCTGGTGGGGGCATGATAGCGCGGCGGCAAACGCCGCGTGCTCGTAGGTTGTGATCTCGTACGGGTTGCTGTCCGGGTCCGAAAAGTAGATCGAGAACGAAACCTCATGATCTTCAATTTCTACCCGCAGTCCCGAGGCTTGCAAGTGCGTGAACCAGTGGTGGAGCCCGGCTGCTGAGGTTCGAAGGGCGATCGTTGCTCGGTTGGGTTGAGGCGCCCGCTCAAACAGTGCCATGTGAACGGTGTTCGCTGAGTCCTGCACTGTCAGTGGACCACCGTCCATGGCCCAAAACTCGAGGCTCGGACTGCGGGAAAGCCCGAGCACTTGGGCGTACCAGCGCTCTGCGGCATTCCGATCCCGCACGAAGACGTGAACGTGGTCGATCCCAGACAGTGGTGGAGTCATGGCAGACGTTCGTGTCGAAGGGTTTCGAGTATGACGGTGACGCCCAATGTGCTTTAGACGGCAGCGTCAAAAGCTGACGTGATCATATAGCCCTGAGTCGACGAGGGCCGGGAGTCGCAACCGCATCGCACGGCCCGCAAGCGGTCACCGAAGTCTGCCCGCTATTGGCCGATTTCGGACACCGTCCCAGCAAAGCCGCTGTCATCCGTCGAGCGCTCAAGCTCTGCCTTGTGCAAAGTCCAAAGATCAGTGGCGCTAATCCTTGCATATAAATCTCCCGTGTCGCACGCAACGAGATTCCAATACCGCAAGCGCCTCCGCCTCACAGTTGACTGCTGCCAACCTTCCCCGAAACGATCAAGCCACAGCCCACTCAACGCAGCGCCGCAGGCCCCGCTACCCACTGCGCCCAAGCAGGCGGCTTGCCCGTAAGTTGCCCCACGATGGCCGCCTGCAGCGGCGGCAGGCGGCGGGCGCCCTGCAGCACCAGCTGGCGCAGCAGACGGGGCACCGGGCGGGCGTCGGTGTACAGCCGCACGATGGCGTTGGTGCCCTGGTAGATGGGCCAGGCGTGGCGGTGGTGGGCGCGGGCGTAGCTGGCCAGCACGTCGGCGCTGCCAATGTCCTGCCCCTTCCGGCGCTCAGCCACCAGTACCGCCACCAGCCGTTCGACCCCCGCCAGCCCCAGGTTGTAGCCATGCGCCGTGACCGGGTGCATGCCCACGGCGGCGTCGCCAAGCAGGGCGCAGCGGTGACCCGAAAACCGGTCGGCATAGGCGGCCACCAAGGGGTAGGCGTGGCGCTCACCCACCAGTGCCATGGGACCCAGGCGGTGGGCAAACTGGGCCTGCACCTGGGCTGCAAAGGCTGCGGGGTCCAGCGCCATCAGGGCGGCGGCGTCGGCCGCACCGGCGGTGACCACCACCGAGCACAGCGCGTGGCCATGTTCCGGGTCATCGGGCAGGGGCAGCACGGCCAGGGTGCGTTCGTAGCCAAAGCATTCGTGCGCCACGTTGCCGTGCGGCTGCGCGTGGCGCATGCGGCAGACGATGACGGTGCGGCCAAAGTCGGTCATCTGCGCGCCCAGGCCCAGCTGGCGGCGCGTGGCAGAAAAGCGGCTGTCGGCGGCCACCAGCAGCGGGGCGTGCAGGCGCTGCGGGCCGTTCTCGCCATCGGCCACGTAGTCCAGCGCGGCCAGCGGGCCGTGGGTGGACACCCGTGTGACCTGCGCGCCGGTGAGGATGCGCACCCCCGACATGCGCTGCGCCACGGCGAAGGCGCTGCGGCGCAGGGCGTGGTTGGGCACGATGAAACCCAGCGGGCCGGGCGCGGCCGCTGCGGGCGTGGTTCCCGTACCGGCGTTGCCCGCGTTCAGCTGCAGCGCTCCGTGCTGGCCCAGCGGGCCGTCGTGCACCTGGGCCTCGTGGATTTCGCCCACCTCGTGCGGGGGCAGCGCGTTCCAGCTGCCCAGCCGCTGCAGTGTGGCGCGGCTGGGGTGGGTCAATGCGATCTCGCGGCCGTCGGGGGCCGGGTCGGCCAGTGTGGCGGCGGGCAGTTGCTCGACCACCGTGGCGGTGAAGCCAGCTTGCGAGAGCGCAATGGCCAGCGACAGGCCCGCCGGGCCGGCGCCAACGATGAGGACGTCACTGTCAGGGGATGTCATGGCAGGAGCGCGGGTGGCACCCGCTGTGTAAGGCAGGGCGCCATTGTGTTGGCGCCCGCCGGTGCGGGGTTTGCCGTGGGTCAACCTCTGGGGACGCTCTGCACCCATCAGCGCGCCGTGGGCATCTGCGGGCTCGGGCGCTCTGCTGCGTTGCCACTCGCAACAGCTGCGGGTATTCCGGCGTTCTGCGTTCTGCGTTTAGCAGCCCACCCCGGTCCGCGGCGCCCACGTACCGCTTGGTTTGCGCAGAGGGTCTCTCGCGCTGGAATGCTATTCAAACAATAGCTGCCGAGGCATGATCGGCAAGCGCTACAGCCAGAAAGGGCCTTGAAAGCAGCACCTCAGAGGCTGAGAGTTTTTAGCCAAGCCCGAAAGGCGCGCGAAAACGCCTCGGATCGAGGCGCAAAGCACAGCCATAGCTCGGGCTATGGCGAGCATTTGCAACGACGAGCCGGGGCGTCTTCGCGTGCAAGGCGGGCATGGAAAAAAGACTCTCAGCCTCTCAGCCCTTGGCTGCCTTCTTGCGGGGCGCCTTGCCCGTTTTCTTGCCTGTTGTGCCGCCACGCTTGCCCCACAGGTGCAGGCCCCACGCCACCAGCAGCCACAGGTACGCCACGGGCACCGCACACGCGGCCAGCCAGGGCAGCGAAAGGGGCGCCGCCATGATCGAGCGCGGGTTGGCGATGGTGGCCAGCAGCTGGCGCGTGCCGCTGCCCAGCTCGGGGTCGGCCGCGCTGCTGCCTGCGCGGGCCATGCGCGCAGCCATGAAGGTGAAGAACTCCATCAGCAGCGCCGCAATCACGAAGCAGGCCACCAGCGCCAGCAGCTGCCCGAACGCGCGGCGGTTGCCTTTGGCCAGAAACACGATGGCGGACAGCAGCACCAGCGCGGGCAGCGCCCAGGTGAGGGCCGGCCAGGCGGACAAGAGCATTTGCATCAGAGAAAAACCAGAGTTGGGCGCAGGAACGCCGGGGGCGTGATGGATGGCTGCGGATCATAGACGCAGCGCGGCCCCGTTCAACCATGGCCACTAATTGCTCTTATTTCGATAGCTACCAAGGCATATGAAACAAGCGCTAGCGGCCTGAAAGGCTTGAAATGTGCGTTCAGAGGCCCTGCAACGGGCCGCCACGCTGGTTTTTGCCCTCAGCGCAGCGGCGCGCGGTCCACCGGCGCTTCGGGCGGCGGGCCGGGCTTGCGCGCGCGCGGCCACCAGCTTTCGATGCGCTCGGTGGCCCAGTCCTTGCCGCCCAGGCCAAACGCCAGCGCCACCGCAAACACCAGGCCGCCCAGGATGATGAGGAAGCTCTGGCGCACGATGTCGCCGCCCACCTTGAGCTGGTCCAGCGCAATCAACACCACAAACACGACGATGGCGTACTGCGCCAGCGTGCCCAGCAGGGCGGCATCCTGCAGCTTGCTGCGCCGGCCGTACGCCGCCACGGTGTTGCCCACAAAGCGCGCAAAGTAGCTGCCAAACGCCAGGATGAGCAGCGCGATGAACAGGTTGGGCACGAACCACAGCACCTGGCTGAGCAGCGCGGTCACGTAGCTCAGCCCCAGCCCGTTGAAGGCCACCAGCAGCGCCGCCAGGATCACCAGCCAGTACGCCAGCAGCCCGAAGATGTCGGTGGTGTCGCCTTCCATGCCGCCCTGGCGCAAAAACGCGTCGAGCCCCGAGCGCTCGGTGAGCACGCGGAAGTTGATGGCCCGCAGCCCGCGGGTGACGGCAAAGCGCGCCGCCTTGGCCAGCAGCCAGCCCCCCACCACGATGACGATGGCGATCAGCAGGCGCGGCAGGTACGCGCCCACCTGAAAGAGCATGGCGCGCGCCGGCTCCAGGTGAATTCCGAAGTTGTCCATGGAAGTCTTTCGGTAAAGGGTTGAAGGGCGGTGGCCGGGTCAGGTGCGCTGCGGCGCCGTCAGGCCGCGTCGGGCGTGGCGCCCACCAGGGCCAGCAGGCCCTGCAGCGGCACCTGCACCCAGTCCACACGGTTGCCCAGCTCGTAGCGCAGCTCGTAAATGGCTTTCTCCATCTCAAACAGGCCCAGCAGACCTTCGGCCGTGCGGCGCTCGGCCTCGGTGCCCGCCATCTGCGCGGTGTACGCGCCCAGAAACGCGTCGCGCGTGGCCTGCTCCCACTGCTGCACGGCGGTGTCCAGGCGCTGCACTTCTTCGGTGGTTTGCGTGGTGTGTTTCAGGGCGGCCCAGCGCGCGTAGTTGAACGAGCGCAGCATGCCCGCCACGTCGCGCAGCGGCGAGCCCTTGGTGCGCCGCTGCTCAAAGCTGCGGCCCGGCTCGCCTTCAAAGTCGATGATCACGAAGTCATTGCCGGTGACCAGCACCTGGCCCAGGTGGTAGTCGCCATGAAAGCGCGTCTTGAAGCCGCTGGGGGCGGCGTCTGCGGCGGCATGGATGCGCTCCAGCACAGCCCCGCGCCGCGCCAGCAGGGCCTGCGCGTCGGCCTGCGCAGGCGCGGGCAGCTCGGGCAGGCGGCGTTCCAGCAGGGCCAGTGTTTCGGTGGCTTCGGCGGCAGCGCGCTGGCGAAAGGCCACTACGTCCTGCGTGGTCAGCGGCTCGGGGTCGAACGACGGGAAGCCCGCGCGCAGCGCCAGCGCCTGGTGCAGTTGCGCGGTGCGCGTGCCCAGCATGCCCGCCAGCGCCAGGTAGCCGCCGTGCACGTCTGCGGCCAGGCCGTCTTCGGGGGCGGCAATGCGCATGTCTTCCAGAAAGCGCTCCAGGTAGCGCAGCGTGTAGTCCCAGCCGTCGCCCTGGTTGGACACATACGCCTGCACCAGCGCCAGCGTCATCTGCGTGCCGTCGGTGGCGGTGTATTCCAGCGCGCCGGCTACGGGCACGCAGTGCGGAAAGCGCGCCACCTCGGTCAGAAAGCGGCCCATCTCCAGCTCGGGGTTCAGGCCCGGGCGCAGGCGGCGGTAGCCCTTGAGAAACAGGGTCTCGTCAAACGTCACCACCGTGTTGCTGCTCTGCGCGCTGGGGCGGCTCACGGGCAGGGCATCGAGGTTGCCGGTAAGCGCCGCAAACTCTGCCGTGGGCCGAAAGCGCAGGCGCCCGCGGGCAGTGCCCAGCTCCAGGTTGTCGCCCATGGCGCGCACCACGGCGCGGCAAAACGCCTCGTCGTGAAATGCGTCGCCCATCACGCCCACGTTGGCCTGCTGGCGCACGCGCGCCAGGCCGCCGGGGGCCAGGCGCTTCATGCGTTCCTCATCGGCGTCTTCCCAGGCCAGGGCCAGCGGCGCAAAGTAGGTGGCGGGCTCGTCGGGCCCGTCGATGGACAGCAGGGGCAGCATCCATTCGTTGCCGTCCTGCGACCAGATGGCGTGGTCATCCAGCCGCGCGCGCTGCACGCTGCTGCCCTTGCCCGCAAACCAGCGCTGCACCTCCAGAAAGCGGGGCAGGGTGTCGGTCTCCAGCTGGGTGTGCATGCGCTCGGCCATGCCCATGCGCCAGGGCATCACCTGGTCGCGGAAGAAGCTGGTCCAGCCGTCAAACAGCACCAGCACCGGGCGCTCCTGCAGATCGAGGCCGTCCTGGTGCCACGAGGGGATCTCGGCGTCGGTCGACAGGCGGAACCAGTAGAACCCGTACGACGGCAGCGTGAGCAGGTAGGGCAGCTCGCCAATGGGCGGGAAGGTGGTGCGCCCCAGCATCTCCACCGGCGCGCGGCCCTTGTACGCGCCCAGGTTCAGCTCCACCGGCTGCGCCGCGCGCGAGAGGTTGAACACCGTGAGGATCACGTCGTCCTCGTACTCGCTCAGGTACGCCAGGATCTTGCGGTTGCCGGGCTTCAAAAACGTGCGCTTGCCACGGCCGAACGCGTGGCTGGTCTTGCGCACGGCGAGCCAGCGGCGCGTCCAGTTCAGCAGCGAGCTCTGGTCGCGCGCCTGGGTTTCCACGTTCAGCGCTTCGTAGCCGTACATCGCGTCCATGATGGGCTGCAGGTACAGGCGCTGCGGGTCGGCGCGCGAAAAGCCGGCGTTGCGGTCGGGGCTCCACTGCATGGGGGTGCGCACACCGTTGCGGTCACCCACAAACACGTTGTCGCCCATGCCGATCTCGTCACCGTAGTAGATGATGGGCGAGCCCGGCATCGACAGCAGCATGCCCTTCATGAGCTTGACGCGGTCGAGGTCGTTTTCCATCAGCGGCGCCAGCCGCCGGCGGATGCCCAGGTTGATGCGCGCCCGGGTGTCGGCGGCGTACATGGTGTACATGTAGTCGCGCTCCTTGCTGGTCACCATCTCCAGCGTCAGCTCGTCGTGGTTGCGCAGGAAGATCGCCCACTGGCAGCCGTCGGGAATCTCGGGCGTCTGCTGCAAGATCTCGACGATGGGGTGGCGGTCTTCCTGCGCAATCGCCATGTACATGCGCGGCATCAGCGGAAAGTGATATGCCATGTGGCACTCGTCGCCATCGCCGAAGTATTCGCGCACGTCCTCGGGCCACATGTTGGCCTCGGCCAGCAGAAAGCGGTTCTTGTATTCCGCATCAATGGCTGCGCGCAGCTGCTTGATGACGGCGTGCGTCTCGGGCAGGTTCTCGTTGCTGGTGCCGTCGCGCTCGATCAGATAAGGGATGGCGTCGAGCCGGAAGCCGTCCACGCCCATGTCCAGCCAGAAGCGCATGGTTTTCAGCACCGCCTCCATCACCGCCGGGTTGTCGAAGTTCAGGTCGGGCTGGTGGCTGAAGAAGCGGTGCCAGTAGTACTGCTTGGCCACCGGGTCCCAGCTCCAGTTCGACGTTTCGGTGTCGGTGAAGATGATGCGCGTGCCCTGGTAGATCTGGTCGGTGTCGCTCCACACATAGAAGTTGCGCTCGGGCGAGCCCGGCGGTGCGCGTCGCGCCGCCTGGAACCACGGGTGGTCGGCCGAGGTGTGGTTGATGACCAGCTCGGTGATCACGCGCAGGTCGCGCTTGTGGGCCTCATCCAGCATTTCCCTGAAATCGTCCAAGGTGCCGTACTGCGGGTGCACGTTGTCGTACTCGGAAATGTCGTAGCCATCGTCGCGCAGCGGCGAGGGGTAGAACGGCATCAGCCAGATAGTGTTGACGCCCAGTTCCTTCACGTAGTCGAGCTTGGCCGTCACGCCCTTGAAGTCGCCCACGCCGTCGCCGTTGGTGTCAAAAAACGCCTTCACGTTGAGCTGGTAGATCACCGCATCGCGGTACCACAGCGGGTCGTCGCTGATGTCGAGCTCGGGGTTCTGGGGCGCGATGCCGGGCTCGGGCTCCGCCAGCGTGGCCGCTGACGGTGGCGCAGTTGAATAGGGCGTGGGTGCGGGAAGGGCGCTCATGGATGCTCGCTCGGGGTTCACTCGAAATAGTCGAAATCGTGCTCGCGGCGCACATGCCTGCGCACCACGAACACGTGGGCCGGCATGCGGTGCGGGTCAAGCTGCACAAAGTGCCAGTCGCCCTGCCACACAAAGCGCTGCTGGCTCAGCAGGTCGTGCATCTGCCAGCGCTCGGCCGGGGCAGCCGCTTCGCCTTCGGCATCGTCCCCGCCACCTGCCACCCAGGTGGCATCCAGGTTCACCCAGCCCGACTGCGTGTGGTGCGCGTCCAGGTTGACCACCGTGACCACGGTGTTGCGCCCATCGGCCGAGCGCTTGGCGTAGGCAATCAGGTGCGGGTTATCGATCTGCAGAAAGCGCAGACCGCCGTCCGATTGCAAGGCCGGGTTCTCCTTGCGGATCTGGTTGATGCGCGTGATGAAGGGCGCCAGGCTGCCCGGTGCATCGTGGTTCCAGTGACGCAGCTGGTATTTTTCAGAGTCGAGGTACTCCTCGCTGCCCGCATGGCGCGGCAGGTGCTCCAGCAGTTCGTACGCGGGGCCGTAGATGCCGTAGCTGGCAGCCAGCGTGCCCGCCAGCACCAGGCGCGACATGAACACGGCGGGCTCGCCGCCCTGCAGGTGCTCGTGCAGGATGTCGGGCGTGTTGGGCCATACGTTGGGCCTGAAATAGTCCGTGCCCTGCCCGCTGGAGAGCTCGGTGAAATACTCGGTGAGTTCTTCCTTGGTGTTGCGCCAGGTGTAGTACGTGTACGACTGCGAAAAGCCCCGCTTGGCCAGCCCGTGCATCACCTTGGGCCGCGTGAAGGCTTCCGACAGGAACAGCACATCCGGCTGCTCGCGCTTGATTTCGGTGATGACCCATTCCCAGAACGGAAACGCCTTGGTGTGCGGGTTGTCCACGCGGAAGATGCGCACGCCCTCGCCAACCCAGTGCATGAAGATGCTCTTGAGTTCTGCCCACAGGCCCTGCCAGTCGTCGCACTCGAAGTTGAAGGGGTAGATGTCCTGGTACTTCTTGGGCGGGTTTTCGGCGTACTGCACGGTGCCGTCGGGCCGCCAGCGGAACCAGTCGGGGTGCTCGGTCACATAGGGGTGGTCGGGCGCGCACTGGAAGGCAATGTCCAGCGCCACCTCCAGGCCCTGGGCGCGTGCTGTGGTGACGAGTTCGCGGAAGTCGGCCGCGGTGCCCAGTGCGGGCAGGATGGACTTGTGCCCGCCCTCGGCCGCGCCAATGGCCCAGGGGCTGCCCACGTCGTCAGGCTGCGCCACCAGCGCGTTGTTACGGCCCTTGCGCTGCACCCGGCCGATGGGGTGGATGGGCGGGAAATACAGCACATCAAAGCCCATGCCCGCGATGGCAGGCAGGCGCTGCAGCACGTCGCGGAAGGTGCCGTGGCGGCCCGGCTCGGGCGAGGTCGAACGCGGGAACAATTCGTACCAGCTGCTGAAGCGCGCGCGCTCCGGGTCGGCCACCAGCGGCAGTTCGGTGCGAAAGCAAACTTCGTGGCGGCGGTCGGGGTAGCGGGCGGCGAGCCCGGCCAGTTTCTCGTTCAAGGCCAGTGCCTTCAGGGCATCGGCCTGTTCGGCATCCACGTCGATGGTGCTGTCACCGTCATCGTTGCGGGCCATCGGTGCGGGCGCCAGGGCGCCATCCTCCAGCGCCTGCGCCCATTCCACCAGCGCGCCGCGGTCGGCGGCTTCCGCGCGTTGTGCGGCAGCGGCAATTTCCAGCGCGCCTACGCGCGCGGCGATGCGGATGTCGTCGGGCTCCACGCGCCGCACCATCTCGCGCCGCCAAGAATCGAACGCGTCCACCCAGGCCACCACGGTGTAGTGGTAGCGGCCGGGCACGGGCGGCACAAACGATGCCTGCCATTCGTCGTTGCCCAGCAGCTGCATGGGCACCTCGGTGGGCTCGGTCGTGGCGGCATCGCCCTCGGCACGCCACTGCAGCACCACGCGCAGCGCGTCGTGCCCGTCGGTAAAGCAGTGCGCCGTCACGGCAAACGGATCGCCTGCAATGCACTTGGCGGCAAAGCGCCCGCCGTCCACCGCGGGCAGCACGGCTTCGACCACGGCGCGGGCGCGGCCGTCGTGCGGCCAGCGCGGCGGGGTGCTACCCGCGTTCTCGGCGGGTTGCAGGAGGATGGGGGTGGGGCTAGGCGTGGTCATCAGCGTCATGGGCAGGCGGCCGCGAAGGCGTGAGGTAGAGGGCAGACAGCGGCGGCAGCGTGAGGCACAGCGACTGGCTGTGGTGCCGCGAGCGCACGGGTGTGGAATCGACGCCACCCAGGTTGCCCCAGCCTGCACCGCCGAATTCGCGCGCGTCGGAGTTGAGGACTTCGCGCCAGTAGCCGGCCTCGGGTGCGCCGACGATGTAGTTCTCGCGCGGGATTGGCGTCATGTTGCAGACCACCATCACCGGCGCATCTGCGCTGCCGTGCCGGGGCTTGCGCAGGAAGGCGATCACGCTTTGCGCTGCGTCGTCGGCCTCCAGCCATTCAAAACCTTCGGCCGAAAAATCCACCGCGTGCAGGGCTGGATGGTCGCGGTACACGCCGTTCAGGGCCTGCACCAGGCGCTGCACGCCCGCGTGGCGGTCCCAGCCCGCGCTGTCCCATTCGAGCTGGCCTTCGTGCGTCCATTCGCGGCGTTGGGCAAACTCGCAGCCCATGAACAGCAGCTTCTTGCCGGGGTGCGCCCACATCAGGCCGAACAGCGTGCGCAGGTTGGCAAACTGCTGCCAGTCGTCGCCGGGCATCTTGTTGATGAGCGAGCCTTTGCCGTACACCACCTCGTCGTGCGAGAGCGGCAGCACGAAGTTCTCGTTGAAGGCATACACCATCGAAAACGTGAGCTTGTGGTGGTGGTAGCGCCGGTTGATCGGGTCTTCCTTCATGTACGACAGGCTGTCGTGCATCCAGCCCATGTTCCACTTCATGCCAAAGCCCAGCCCGTTCATCTCGATGGGGCGCGACACCATGGGCCAGGCGGTGGACTCCTCGGCAATGCTCACCGTGTCGGGGTGGTCGCGGTACAGCGCAAGGTTGAGGTGGCGCAGGAACTCGATGGCTTCGAGGTTCTCGCGCCCGCCGTGGCGGTTGGGAATCCACTCGCCCGGCTTGCGCGCGTAGTCCAGGTACAGCATCGAGGCCACCGCGTCCACGCGCAGGCCATCGAGGTGGTACTGGTCCAGCCAGAACATGCCCGACGACACCAGAAAGCTGCGCACCTCGTGCCGCCCGTAGTTGAAGATGCTGGAGTTCCACTCGGGGTGGTAGCCCTGGCGCGGGTCCGCGTGCTCGTACAGGTGCGTGCCGTCGAAGCGGTCGAGCCCGTGCGCGTCGGCCGGGAAATGCGAGGGCACCCAGTCCAGCAGCACGCCAATGCCGCGCTGGTGCAGGTGGTCCACAAAGTACATGAAATCCTGCGGCGTGCCGTAGCGGGCGGTGGGCGCAAAGTAGCCGGTGGTCTGGTAGCCCCACGATCCGTAGAAAGGGTGCTCGGTGATGGGCATCAGCTCCACATGCGTGAAGCCCAGTTCCACCACGTAGTCGGCCAGCGCGTGGGCGAGCGCCCTGTAGCCCATGAATTCGCCGCCCTCGCGCCGCCAAGAACCCAGGTGCACCTCGTAGATGGACAGGGGGGCGTCGAGCGCATTGCGCGCGCCGCGCGTGGCCATCCAGTCATCGTCGCCCCAGGTGTAGTCCAGCGCCCAGGCGCGCGAGGCGGTGGCGGGGGCCAGTTCGGAGCACAGGGCAAAGGGGTCGGCCTTTTCCAGCACCTGCCCACCCGGCGTGACGATGCGGAACTTGTAGGCCTGGCCGTGTGCGATACCGGCTACGGCCCCTTCCCACACGCCGCTGTCGTCGCCGCGCGGGCGCAGGGGGTCGGCGTCGGGGTTCCAGCCGTTCCAGTCGCCAATGACCGATACCGCTGCGGCGTTGGGCGCCCACACGGCCAGGTCAGCGCCCGGCCCATCGGCCCGCAGGTGGCAGCCCAGCTTCTGGTACAGGCGCGAATGCGTGCCCTCCCTGAAAAGATAGGCGTCATGCGCGGTGAACGCATGCGTCGTTGAAGCCGGGTTCTGTGGGGGAGATGCCTGCACTGGGGTTCCTCGGGCGTTGTGCTGCCGGATGCAGGCGGCCTTGTTTGTGGCCGCTGCCGGTGGGTGTCGCGTTGTCGATTTCATTGGCGCACAGCGGGGCCGTGGGTGGCCGCGCGGCAGCCGCGCAACGGCCGGTGGGACAGCGCCTTGCAGGGCTGTAGGAATGCGCTGGCGGGGTGTGTCCCGTGGTCCCTAGGCGCTCTTTTCCTACGCTGGCGCGCAGTACGCCTCTCTAGAGTGGGAAGGTCGGGTGGACGCCCATCTGTGTCGAGACGTCCGCTTTTTCTTCACCGGATTCAAAGGACCCCTGCATGCTTGTAGACATCTACCGCCGCCCCGAAAACGGCGGCAAGTTCTCTCACCTGGCCGTGCCCGAGGGCCAGCCCATACCCGAGGAAGCGACCAACACCGACTGGATGGGCGAGGCCGCCGGCACCGAGCTGGACGAGGCGCTGGAGCGCTGGGCCGAATACGGCATCGAGCGGCCGGGTGAGCAGCTGCAGCGCAAGGGCTACGCCATCACCAGCGTGGCCCAGACCACGCCGGGCTGACCGCGTGAAGACGCGCCAGGGCGCGCAGCGTTGGCGCGCCCCCGGCAGGCCCTGTCAATTGCGGGACGGCCCCGCTGGCAGGCCCGGCGCTGCGCTGGTAACCTGAACCGCATGGAGACAAACCACAACACCCCCCAGCCCCCGTACATCCCCCAGATCCGCCTGTACCAGGACTGGCTGCGCGACGAGCGCGGCCTGCAGTTCGACAGCTACGACGCGCTGTGGCGCTGGTCCATCACCGAGCTGGATGCCTTCTGGCAGACCATGTGGGACTACTTCGAGATCGAGTCGCCCACGCCGCACACCGCAGCGCTGGCCGTCAACACCATGCCGGGTGCGCAGTGGTTTCCGGGCGCGCAGGTCAACTACGCGCGCCAGGCCCTGCGGCATGTGGATGCCGCCCATGCCGCGGGACTGCCCGCCATCATCAGCCGCAACGAAAAAGGCCAGCACCGCGAGATGCCCTGGCCCGAGCTGCGCCGGCAGGTGGCGGCACTGGCGCTGCACCTGCAGGCGCAGGGCGTCAAACCCGGCGACCGCGTGGCCGCCTACCTGCCCAACGTGCCCGAGGCCATGGTGGCGCTGCTGGCCACCGTGGCCATTGGCGGCGTGTGGAGCATCTGCGCACCCGACATGGGCACGGCGGCGGTGCTCGACCGCTTCCAGCAAATCGAGCCCACCGTGCTGATCGGTGTGGATGGCGTGACGTATGGCGGCCGCGACCACGACCGCACCGGCGTGCTGCAGGAGCTGCGCGCGGCCCTGCCCACCGTGAAGCACGCCCTGCTGCTGTGCAATCTGGATGCTACTAATTCAATAGCTGACTGGGCAGACTGGACAAGCGCTACCGCCCGAAATGATGCTGAAACGGCCGCTTTCGAGCCGATGTGGCTGCCGTTTGACCACCCGCTGTGGATCGTGTATTCCAGCGGCACCACCGGGTTGCCGAAGCCCATCGTGCACGGCCACGGCGGCACGCTGCTGGTGGCGCTGCAGCTCAAGGTGCTGCACAACGACATCGGCTGCAGCTACGCGGCCAACAGCTTTGGCGAGCGCTACCACTGGTACAGCTCCACCGGCTGGGTGATGTGGAACGCGCAGCTTTCAGGCCTGCTGTCGGGCACCACCTGCGTCATCTACGACGGCAACCCCGGCGGCAGCAAGGAGAACCCCGACTGGGGCGTGCTGTGGCGCTTTGCGGCTGAGACCGGCGTTACCTTCTTTGGCGCGGGAGCGGCGTTCTTTGCCAACTGCATGAAGTCCGGCCTGCAACTGTCCGATTGCGGCGACCTCACTCGCGTCCGCGCCCTGGGCACCACCGGCTCGCCGCTATCGCCCGAGGTCCAGCAGTGGGGCACGGCGCAGTTCCGAATCATCCCGGGCATGGCGGGCGAGACGCCCGCCACCGCCGGGCTGTCCACGCCTGCGCAGGCAGACGCGGAGCCGCAGCCCGACGTCTGGTGGAACAACATCTCGGGCGGGACCGATTTTTGTGGTGCGTTCATCGGCGGCAACCGCGAACTGCCCCAGGTGCCGGGCGAGATGCAGTGCCGTATGCTGGGCGCGGCGGTGGAAGCCTGGAACGCCGAAGGCCAGCCCGTGATCGACGAGGTGGGCGAGTTGGTGTGCGCGCAGCCGATTCCGTCGATGCCGCTCTTCCTGTGGGGCGACAAGGACGGGTCGAGGTACCTGTCGAGCTACTTCGACATGTACCCCGCCGGCCACGGGCGCCAGCCGGGTGGCGGGGATGGACCCGCCAGCATGGGCGCGGTGTGGCGGCATGGCGACTGGCTCAAGGTAGGGGCCAACGGCGGCTGCGTGATCTATGGCCGGTCGGACGCCACCATCAACCGCCACGGTCTGCGCATGGGCACGAGCGAGATCTATAGCGCGGTCGAATCGCTGCCCGAAGTGCTCGACAGCCTGGTGGTGGACCTGGAATACCTGGGCCGCGAAAGCTACATGCCGCTGTTTGTGGTGCTGCGCCCCGGCGTGGCGCTGGACGATGCCGTGCGCGGCCGCATCAACGCCGCGGTGCGCACGGCGCTCAGCCCCCGCTTTGTGCCCGACGACATCTTTGCCGTGGCCGAGGTGCCGCGCACCCTGACCGGCAAGAAGCAGGAGCTGCCCATCAAGAAACTGCTGCTGGGCCAGCCCATCGACAAGGTCGTCAACCGCGACGCCATGGCCAACCCCGGTTGCCTGGACTGGTACGTGGCGTTTGCGGCCGAGCGGGCCGCGGCAGCGCGGGGCTGAGCGCAGCGGCCCGGCCCGTTCAGTCCAGCGTGGCTCCGGAGGCCTTGATCAGGCGCTCCCACACGGGGCGTTCCTTCACCATGGCGGCGGCAAAGAGCGCGGGCGAGCTCTTTTGCACATCAAACCCCATGGCGGCGATGCGCTGGGCCACGTCCGGCAGCTCTGTGGCCTTGCGCACCTCGGTGGCAATGCGCTCCAGGATGGCCGGCGGGGTGCCCGCCGGGGCGCCAAATGCCAGCCAGCCCGCCACGCGGTAGGCCTCGTCTTGGAGGCCCTGCTCGGCCAGCGTGGGCACGTTGGGCAGCGTGCCCATGCGGCGCTCGCCGCTCACGCCGATGGCCTTGAGCTTGCCCGCTTCGATGTGCGCCTTGACCTGCAGCGCGCTGGCAAAACCGATCTGGATCTGCCCGCCCAGCAGGTCCTGCACCATGGGCGCCTCGCCCCTGTAGGCCACATGGCTCATGTCAGCGTTTTGCGACTGGCTCATGTACGCGCCGGCCAGATGCGGGTAGGCCCCGGTGCCGTACGAGCCATAGGCCACCTTGCCCTTGTTGGCGGCGATGTGCTTGAGCAGCTCGGGGCCACTGCTCACCGGCACGTTGGGGTGCGCCACCAGCACCAGCGGCGCAATGGCGATCTGGTAGACCGGGGCGATGTCGCGCTCGGGGCTGTAGGGCAGCTTGGTGTACAGGAACTGGTTGGTGAGCATGGAGTTGCTCAGGCCCAGCAGCAGGGTGTAGCCATCGGGGGCGGCCTTGGCCACGGCATCGGTGCCGATGATGCCGGCCGCGCCGGGCTTGTTGTCGATCACCATGGGCTGGCCCAGGCCCACGGCCATCTTTTCAGCCAGCACGCGGGCCAGCACGTCGGTGGCGCCGCCAGCGGCAAAGGGCACCACGATCTTGATGGGCTTGCTGGGATAAGCCTGCGCGAATGCGGCCGTGCCGGTGCAGGCGGCGGCGGTAGCCAGGGCGGCTGCGCCGAGCCAGGTGCGGCGGGTCAGGCGAGAGGAATGGGGCATGCGTTGTCTCCTGTCTTGGTTATGAAAATTCACTCAGCGGGTTTCGCATTGCATGTTGGCGGGTCGGGGCCTGGCTGTCACGCCATGGGCGGATGGGCTCATGTGGTTTGGGGGCTCTTTGCTGCGGGGCCAATGGTGGTGCGGACGGTGAGGGGGAGGGGCGCTGTCACTTCGCGCAGTCGTGCTGCCAGCGTGTCGGCATCCGGGCCTGGCGCCACGGTCACACGCACCGCGTTGTCGCCGTCGGGCTGCACCTGGGGGCGGGGTTGTACGGGGCTGTCGCCGCACACACCATCGACCAGGGCCTGCACGGTGCGGCAGGCTGCGCGCAGGCGCAGGTCAGGCTTGTAGATCTTGCCCACGTTGGTCACGGGCATGGTCTCGATCACCTGTACCCAGCGCGGGCGTGCCACGGCCTCGTCCACGCGTTCGGCGGTGAAGGCCAGCAGTTCGGCCTCGGTCACCGGGGGCGCGCCGGGCACCAGCGTGGCGTAGACCACGGGCAGCTCGCCGGCATAGGCATCGGGCGCACCCACGGCGGCGCACAGCTGCACGGCGGGGTGGCCGCCCAGCGCGTCTTCGATCACCTTGGGGTCGATGTTGTGGCCGCTGCGGATGATGAGGTCCTTGGAGCGGCCGCTCAGGTGCAGGCGGCCTTCCTCGTCCACAAACCCCAGGTCACCGGTGGCCAGCCAGCCATCGGGCGTGAAGGCCTTGGCGGTGTCGGCCGCATCCAGAAAGCCCGAGAACAGGTTGGGCGACTTGAACAGCACCATGCCCGGCTGGCCGGGCGGCAGGTCCTGGTCGGATGCATTGCCTTGCCCATCCAGCGCCACCACACGCAATTGCGTGTACGGCAGCCGCCAGCCCACGCAGCCCGCGGGCGCGTGCACGCCTGGCGGCGTGATGGTGGAGATGCCTGCCATCTCGGTCATGCCCAGGCTTTCGTGCACGTGCAGGCCAAACAGCCGTTCAAACCGCGCCGCCAGCTCGGGCGCGAGGATGGCCGCGCCCGTGCGGCAGTAGCGCAGCGTGGAAATGTCGGCCCCGCCCACCGGCACGTTGGCCAGCGCAGCCAGCACCGTGGGCACGGCCGAGACATAGGTGCAGCGGTAGCGCTCCACCAGCCGCCAGTAGTTGGCGATCACGTCGCGGTTGCGGAACAGGCCGGTGGTGGGGATGACGGTTTCCACCCCTGCCGACAAGGCTGCCAGGGCGCCCGGCAACACACCCGCCACATGGAACAGCGGGTAGCCGTTGATGCCCACATCCTGCGGTTGCATGCCCTGCATCTGCACGCAGCCCCAGGCCGTGAACACCTGCGCGCCGTGGCTGTGGCGCGCCAGCTTGGGCGCACCCGTGGTGCCGCCGGTGTGAAAGTACGCCGCGATGTCGGTGGCTGCAATGCGGCGGCCGCTCACCAGCCGGTCGGCGGGGTGCTGCAGCCGCTCGGCCAGGTCCACCACGCCATCGGGCAGCGGGCCGGCGCCGCCGGGTTCTTCATCGTGCGGGGCCACGCGCAGCACGGTGGTCAGCGTGGGAACCAGAGCGCGCAGGCGCAGGGCCTTGCTCCAGTAGCCCAGCTCGCCCTCGGCGCCGTAGGCAATCAGCACCTTGGCGCGTGCGAGCTGCATCATGGCCGCGATCTTCTCGTCCGTGAGCATGGGGTTGAGCGGCTGTACGATGCCCGCCGCCTCGCCGCCCCACAGGGCCAGGTGGTATTCGAGGCAGCCGGGCAGCAGCACGGCCACGGCGTCTTGCGGGCCCACGCCCAGGTGGTGCAGCAGGTTGGCCGTCTGGTGGATGCCCGCCAAGAGCTGGGCATAGGTCCAGCGCACGGGTTCCTGCGCCGGGTCGGCCGTGGGCAGGAAGGTCAGCGCAGTCTTGTCGCCAAAGGCGCGTGCCGAGCGGACGAAGATTTCGTAGGTGCTTTGCACCGGCAAGGCCTCGGCCAGCGGGCGCGATTCCAGCCGCTGCACGTCTTGCAGGCTGCGCACCGGGAAGGCGGGGGTAAAGGGTGCGGGGGCAAAGGGTGCGGTGGGCGAGGGCGTCTGCGGGGTGGGCATGCTCGTCTTGTCTCGGTTGTCTCTTGATTCGGGGGTGAAAGGGCCGATCCGCGCCGGGGCGGAAGCGGTCTTTTCCTACCCCGTTGCACCCGCCGCGTGGCCACAGTCTGTCTGTGCCGCGGAACAAAAGCAGTCGCGCACATGTCAGAGCCGGCCGGTAGCGCTTCCCAGAGACCGCCAGCAGGCCTGCAGTGCCAGGGGCCACCCCTGCACACCCATAATGGACCTCGTTGTTTGCCACTGCGCCTGCCAGGGCGCTCCTTCCATGACCACTCCGCAGCCGCCCAAACGTTTTTCGATGATCCGCGAGTTCCACCTCGCAGACTGGTTCACGCTGGGCAACGCGGTCTGCGGCGTGGGCGCGCTGTTCTCGGCCATGACGTTTCTGGAGACCGGCGACGTACGGCACGTGTACTACGCCTGCGCCCTGGTGCTGGCCGCGCTGATCTTTGACGTGCTCGACGGCCGCATTGCCCGCTGGCGCCAGAAAAGCTCGGCCATGGGCCGTGAGCTGGATTCACTGGCCGACGTGATCTCGTTCGGCGTGGCGCCCGCCATCATTGCGTATGGCTGCGGCATGCAGGGCCTGTACGACCGCATCGTGCTGGCGTACTTCGTGGCCTGCGGCGTTTCGCGCCTGGCGCGCTACAACGTCACGGCCGAAACCCTGTCGGGCGAGGACGGCAAGGTGAAGTACTTCGAGGGCACACCCATCCCCACGTCCATCGTGCTCGTGGGCGTGCTCGCCGTAGCCGCCTGGATGGGCGCCGTGCGCGAAGGGCTGTGGTTTGGCAAGGTGCTGATCGGCGGCTTCACGCTGCACCCGCTGGTGCTGCTGTTTGCGGTGTCGGGCTCGCTGATGATCAGCCGGATCCGGATCCCCAAGCTCTAAGGACCCTCTGCACCCCATCCCGATCCGCAGCGCATCCTGAGCGCCTGGTTCGGGAAGAGGGTTCCTGGCGGCGCGCTGCGCCAGGTGCAAAATTGCTATTGAAATAATAGCTCTCAAGCGTTTAAATACGTGCCATGGAGGCCTAAAACGCTTCAGATTCAGGCCGCAGCGGCCGGCTTGCGGTTCACCAGCACGATCCCCGCTGCCACCAGAATCAGCGCCACCACCAGCCCGGCCGTCACCGGCTCGCCCAGCCACAGCGCGCCGATCAGCAGCGCAAACACGGGCGTGAGAAACACGAACACGGAAATCTTCGTGGCCGGGTAGTGCGCCAGCATCCACATCCAGGCCAGATAGCTCACGAACGCCCCCACCAGCGCCTGCAGCAGCAGCGACGTCCAGGCGAAGGTGCTGAACTGCCACACCCAGGGCTCGCCCAGTGCCAGGGACAGCACGGGCAGCACCAGCGTGCTCACGCCCACCTGGTAGAACAGTTGCTTGGCCGGGGCAATGCGGCCCAGCGGCGTGGTGCGGATGACCACGGTGGTCAGCGCCCACATCAGCCCGGCCAGCAGGCCCAGCAGGTCGCCCAGCCAGGCCATGGGCAGCGCGGCGTTCGCTGGGCCCATCAGCCCGTCGCCCAGCGCCAGCCCCACGCCGACAAACGCGGCAGCCAGACCCAGCCACTGCCAGCCCTGCAGCCGCTCGCCTGGCACAAAGCGCGGCAGCAGCAACGCCACCCAGAAGGGCGATGCATAGAGGAACACCGTGAGCCGCGAGGCCGACGTGTACTGCAGGCCCAGGTAGATGCACGCAAATTCGCCTGCAAACAGCGCCCCGGCCAGCAGCCCGGCCCGCGCTGCACCCGGCGGCTCGGCGGCGGGTGACAGCCGCACCCCGCGCCAGAGGCACCAGGCGGCCACTGCCGCACTGGCGATGGCAAAGCGCACAAAGGCCTGGAACACTGGCGCCACCTCGGCCACCGTGGCCTTGACCAGCACCTGCTGGAAGCCCCAGAACATGCAGCAACCGAGCAGGAGAGAGATGGCGAGGGAGTCGAGGTGAGGCTTGCGGGTGTGGGGCATGGGGCCTGGGTGGCTGGACAGGAGGATCAGGGACACGCCCAGGTGCCGTTGCTGCGGGTGAACAGCGCACCGTCGTAGAACAGTGCGTCGCCATTGCTGGCCAGGGCCAACCGCGTTTCGAGCCCACGCGAGATTGCGGCCTGCCGCTGCCAGGTGCTGCCGTTGCGGGCGTGCAGGCCGACGTACCAGGCATCTGCCGCCACGGCGCCGCACGAAAGATCGGCTCGCTGGAGGTCCAGCTCCGGCGTCTGGTGCCCTGGTACGTTCAGGGCGTGAAGGGCGAGTGTGCTGCCGTCGTGCGACAGGGCCATGGCGCTGAACCGGCTGCCGCTCACGTCAAGCGCCTGCACGACACCGGCGGGGAAGCGTGCCTGCTGGCTCCAGCTGCCGTCACCCTGACGGACAAGGATGCGCACGAAAGGGGTCGTGGTGGTGAGCGAGTCCCGGCCATGGATGCTGTTCAGCGCGCCTTCGTTCACTGCCACGGTGGTGCCGTCGCCCGACAGGGCGAGCGACGATACCGCCTTGCCACCGTTGTCCACATAGGCCTGCTGGGCCCACGCGTTGCCGCTGCGCAGGTATATGACCACGCCCGTACCGGTGGACTGGCTGCCCAGGCCTTGGGGCACGGTGACGTTCACGGCTGCTGCCAGCACATTGCCATCGGCGGACAGGGCAAAGGGGTCGGCGATGTCCGCACGGCAGGGTGCCACGCAGCCCGACGGGATGCTGGGTTCTTCTGGCGATGCCTGGAGGTCCCAGGTGGCGCCGCTGCGCTGGTAGAGGTGCACCACCCTGCGCGGGCGGTATTCGTTGCCAGGCACGGGCACGGATGCCCTCTGGGCAACGGTGCTGCCGTCGGCAGACAGCGCGATCGGGGCTCCGCCACCTGCGCCGGCGGACGTCAGGGCTGCCGCCTGCCACGGCTGGGCCAGGCTGGCACGCGTGAAGATATTCAATGCGTTGGTGCCAACCGCCAGCGTGAGGCCGTCTGCAGACAGCCGCACGCTGGTGTCCAGCAGTGAACGCTGGGAGGACTGCAGCGGCGCATGGGCCCCGGCGAGTTCGCGGCTGATCCGGCGGGCGAGATCCACGTTCAATGTGCCCGTGAACGCGCCGCATCCATTGGCGTCGCAAGCCCGAAGCCGGTAGCCAGCGTTCAAGCGGTCCACCGGGGGGACGTCGCCCAGAAGGCTCCCCGCAAACCTTTGTACGCCCGTCGGGGCGTACCGAAAGCCCGTCACGAGGGCTTCGTTGAAGTCGTCCACGCGGGCTTCGGGGCGCGGGCCTGCGCCATCAGGATCCATATGCAGCTCATAGCGGGTGGCGCCCGGGGTGGCGGCCCATGTGAAATCCCAGAAATTCTGCGCAGCGAAATCTGCCGGTGCTGGAAGGGTGGACGGCGGCGGCGCGTCGGAAGACCCTCCGCCGCAGCCCGTCAGGGCCAGCGCGGCGCAGCCCAGGGCTGCTGCGGCGCGCACGCTGTTTCTGATGCGTGACAGGCTGTTGGAAATGTGGCGAGAACAGTGAAACATGGAGCTCATCCGGGGTGGGCGCTGAGGGTGGCCAGATTAGATCACCCCCTGGCGGTCGATTGGGCCCGGGCACCTGCTGAGGGTGTGATCCCCGCCGCGATCGCGCCGCCGCGCCGGCCGCAGACGGCTCGCCGGAGACCGCATGTTCCGCAGACTGTCCGTGCCCAACCCCGCGCCGCCCCCCGCGCTTGCGATGGCAAAGCGCACCACGACAAGGTGCCCAAAGGCCTGTAACGCCGGCGCGACCTGGGCCACCGTGGCCTTGACCAGCAGCTGCTGGAATCCCCGGAACAGTCAACCGCCGGGCCGGAGAGAAACAGCCAGGGAGTCGAGGTGGGGTTGGCGTTGGAAGCCCAGGTGCAACCGCGTGCGAACCAGTCGATCAGGGGCAAGCCCAGGTGCCGTTGCTCCGTGTAAACAGCGAGTTCTTGTAGAGCAGGGTGTTGCCATCGCGGGCGAGCGCCCAGGAGCTGGCGCCGTCGTATCCGCGCGAGATCGCTGCCTGCCGCTGCCATGCTGTGCCGCTGCGGGTGAACAAGGCCATGTAATACCCATCGCTGGACAACGCGCCGCACGCGAGGTCAGCGGCCTGAACACTGCGCCCCGCGGTGTCGTCCGGCCAGTTCGACGCGGACACAGCAAGGGTGTTGCCGTCGTCGGACAGCTTCAGCTCGCTGTACGCACCTGCTGCAATGTCGACGAAGTACGTGATACCTACAGGGATTCTGGCTTGCTGGGCCCAGGAGCCGTCGCCTTGCTGGGCGAAGACGAGGGCGAACGAGGGCGTAGTCTCGCCGCGACGCCTTGCGCCCTGGTTCACGGCCAACGTCTTGCCATCGCGCGCCAGAGCCATGAGCTCGACGAGAGAGTCGCCTGTTTCCAACAAGGCCCGTTGCGACCAGGTCACCCCGCTGCGCGTGGACACAACGACGCCACCCGTGTACTTGCGTGTGGCGAGCGAGTAGAAGTTGACCAACCCCGCCATCGCGCTGCCGTCAGCGGACAGCGCCAATCTGATGCCTGCCATCGCGCATGGCTGCAAGCATTCGGCCGGGATGCTGCTGGGGGTGAGGGCCGCTTGCTGGTGCCAGGTACCGCCGCTGCGCTGGTAGACGTAGGAGCGTGTCCCGTACGGGGTCAGGTTGTCCGGGGAGGGTACATATTCGCCCACGGCCAGGGTGTTGCCATCGTCGGACAGCGCCAGGTTGATGCCGAACTGGGCGTTGCCCGAACTCAGCACCGCTTGCGGCTGCCACGGACGCGCGATGCTTTGGCGTGTGAAAACGGCGACGGTGGAATTGACGTCTGCACTGGGCTGCCCGACCGCGAGCGTGAGTCCGTCTTTGGACACCGAATGAAAGATCGGGACCCGTCCCGAGGGAAGCTGGTAGCTCAGTTCGTTGCCGATGGGTGCCGTGAAGCTGCCGCAGCCGTTGGCATCGCAAGCGCGCAGCCGGTAGGTGGCGTTGATGCGCGCGGCCAGGGGCAGGGACGCGGCGCTTTGGTCATAGAAGAACCCGGTGTACCCCTGCGAACCGATTGGCCGGTAACTGAAGCCCGTCCCGTTGCTGGCGGTAGCGTCGGCGGCTTTGGCCTCAGGAAGCGGGCCGGGGCCGTCCGGGTCCACATGCAGCTCATAGCGGGCGGCACCTGGCGTGGCGCTCCATCGGAAACTCAGGTCGTAGGTGAAGTTCGTCGGTGCCGCGAGGCTGGGCGCCGGGGGCTGCGGCGGGTCTTCAGACCCCCCTCCGCAGCCCGCCAGGCCCACCAGGGCAAAGCCCGTGGCCAAGGCGGTTCGCAGAGGATGGATGGCGCGCAAACGTTGCGGAGCCGGTAGGGAGGATGTTTTCAGCATCAATGATCCTGCGTGTCGATGAAGTGCGTGCTGCGGTCTGCGGTCGATGTCCGCGGCGCATCAAAGGATTTGATCATCGCAGGATGGTTCTTGCCCGTGTTACCGCTCGTAAATGGCTGCACGGGTTTCTCCACGGCAGCGATGGGCACGGGAGATCAGCAGGGGCCTCGCGCGCCAACGGCAGGCGACGGGTATGAAGAGCGTGCGGCCCCAACCGGGTCGCCCAAGGCTCTTTGCTCTGCCCAGGGTTGTGCTGCGCGGCCGGCTGTGCCGGGTAGGGCCATTGCCCCGGAAGTCTGTCCTACAACGCGCCGGGCATTGGCGTACAACCGCAAGCTGCCCGTTTCGCTAGGGTGGAAGTGATCCAAAACGTCCTGCGACCAACGACACCCATGCCCGGCACGCCCCTTCTTCACCGAACACGCCCCACGGTGTGCGCGCGGTCATCGCGCGGGCGTTGGGGCTGGGCAGTGGCAGCGGGCCTGTTGCTGGTGGCGCTTGGGTCAGGCCCGTTCTGGTTGTGGCCTTCGGGACCGCAACGCGCGATACCGCAGGCAGCCCTGGGGGCGGGCCCGTGGCCTCCCGCACACGCCGCGTCGGCCGCTCCGCCACCCCCCATGGCCCGCTTCGGAGGTGAAATGGCTTCGGCACCGGTACGCCAGATCGCGCACTGGGCGATCCATTCGGCAGACCACGGGCAGCGCGGCGTGGTGGTGGTCGACAAGCGCAATGCCAGGGTGTTCGTCTTTGGCCCCGATGGCCGGCTTCGGGGTGCGGCGCCTGTGCTGCTGGGCTCGGCCATCGGCGACCACACCGTGCCGGGGGTGGGCGACAAGCCACTGTGGCAGGTCCTGCCGGAGGAGCGAACCACCCCGGCAGGCCGCTTTGTGGCCGAGATGGGCCGCAATGCCCAGGGCGAGGATGTTGTCTGGGTGGATTACGACGCCGCTGTCTCGATGCACCGCGTGCGGCCCCACGTGCAATCGGAGCGGCGGCTCGAACGGCTGGCCACGCAGACCGTGGCAGACAACCGCATCTCCTTTGGGTGCATCAATCTCCCGGTGGGCTTCTACGAGAACATCCTGAGCCCTCTCGTGCGCAGCGCTGGCGCTGTGGTCTATGTGCTGCCAGAAACCCGCTCGGCCGCTGCGCTGTTCGGGGCCTACGAGGTGCCGACGGATCCGGGTCCTGACGCTCCCTGACCGCCGGTCGAAGCGGTACCCCGGCGTGGGTGATTTCCACAGAGGCAGCACCTGTCCGACAGGGCCTGCGGACCACCGCCGACGGCGCGGCTCCGGTAAGTGCATAGGGTGGAGATAGCTGGCGATGTTGCCGGCGATATCCCTTCCATATCAGATCAAGGAGTCCCGAAATGAACGCATCGAACGCACTGAAGACACTGCTGGCCGGCCTGGCCACCGTCGCCGTTGTGGGCACCGCCATCGCGCAGAGCAACCCGCCCAGCACCGCCAACCCGAACGCCGCCACGGGCGCGGGTCAGCAAAGCTCGCAGAACACCCCGATGGGCAGCACCGGCACCAGCGGCGCCGCTGGCGGCAGCACCAGCGGCGGCTCCACCATGGGCTCGGGCTCGTCTTCGGGCACCAGCGGTTCTTCCGGGTCGAACATGGGCGCGTCGGGCACTTCTGGTTCGATGGGTTCGGGCTCGACCATGGGGCCGGGCAGCTCCGACACGCGCAGCAGCACGTCTGGCCGCCCCATGCGTGCTGACCGCAACTGAGCGGCATCCCCGCCCACACGTTGAAAGCCGGGCCTGTGCCCGGCTTTTTGCTGCGCGCGCCACCCCGTTTTCGTCGCTGGAGCCACCTGCGCCGCAGCCCTGCGCCGGGCAACAGGTGCTTACGCCACCCCACGGTACACTTTGCGCCTTCCCAAACCGGTTCCCAGCGTACCCATACCACCGTTCATGGCCCTTACCACGGCGGCCCAGGCCCGCACCAGCTTTGACCTCAAGAGTGCCTCTCTGCCCGTGGTGGCCGTGATGCTCAAGGCGACCGACGCCGCACTGTTTGCCACCGAACTGGCGCAGCGCGTGGCCGATGCCCCGGGGTTTTTTGACAACGACCCGGTGCTCATCGATCTGGGCGCCGTGCGCGACGCCCCCGAGCCCATCGACTTTTCAGCCATCGTGGCCGCCCTGCGCAGCCACAGCACGCTGCCTGTGGCCGTGCGCGGCGGCAGTGCCGCCCAGATGGAGGCCGCGCGCAGCGCGGGCCTGGCCGCTGCGCCGGATGCGCCCGCCCCCCGCGCCGAAGCCGCTGCCTCCGCCGAGGTGCGCGAAGTCGTGCGTGAAGTGGTGCGCGAGGTCGAGGTGGTGCGCGAAGTGCCCATGGCCGGGCCGGGCACCGTGGTGGTCGACAAGCCCTTGCGCTCGGGCCAGCAGGTGTATGCCCGTGGCGCCGACCTGGTGGTGATGGCCGTGGTGAGCTTTGGCGCCGAGGTGATTGCCGACGGCAACATCCACGTCTATGCCCCGCTGCGCGGCCGTGCCATTGCCGGTGCGCGGGGCAATGCCGAGGCGCGTATCTTCAGCACCTGCCTGGAGCCGCAGCTGGTGTCGATTGCCGGCATCTACCGAACCACCGAAACCGAGCTGCCCGAGGCCGTGCGCGGCAAGCCCGCCCAGGTGCGCCTGGACGGCGAGAAGCTCATCATCGAGCCCCTGGCCTGACCGATTTCCCCCTCCTTTTTCACCCTCCACATAAGAACTGCAACACATGGCCAAAATCGTCGTCGTGACCTCCGGCAAGGGTGGCGTGGGCAAGACCACCACCAGCGCCAGCTTTGCCTCCGGCCTCGCCCTGCGTGGCCACAAGACCGCCGTGATCGACTTCGACGTCGGCCTGCGTAACCTCGACCTGATCATGGGCTGCGAACGCCGCGTGGTGTACGACCTGATCAACGTGATCCAGGGCGAAGCCAACCTGAACCAGGCGCTCATCAAGGACAAGCAGTGCGACAACCTGTTCGTGCTGGCCGCCAGCCAGACGCGCGACAAGGACGCCCTGACGCAGGATGGCGTGGAAAAGGTCCTCAAGGACCTGGCCGAAATGGGCTTTGAGTACATCGTGTGCGATTCGCCCGCCGGCATCGAAAGCGGCGCCCTGATGGCCATGCACTTTGCCGACGAGGCCCTGCTCGTGACCAACCCCGAAGTCTCCAGCGTGCGCGATTCCGACCGCATCCTGGGCATGCTGGGCAGCAAAACCAAGCGCGCCATTGAAGGCGGCGACCCCATCAAGGAACACCTGCTCATCACGCGCTACAACCCCAGCCGCGTGCAGGACGGCCAGATGCTGAGCCTGGAGGACATCCAGGACATCCTGCGCATCAAGCTGATCGGCGTGATCCCTGAATCCGAAGTGGTGCTGCAGTCGTCCAACCAGGGCACGCCGGCCATCCACGCCAAGGACACCGATGTGTCCGAGGCGTACAAGGACGTGATCGACCGCTTCCTGGGCCAGGACAAACCCCTGCGCTTCATCGAAGCCGAAAAGCCCAGCTTCTTCAAACGCCTGTTCGGGAGCAAATAAGCCATGGCTTCATTTCTCTCCTTCCTTCTCGGCGAGAAGAAAAAGACCGCCAGCGTCGCCAAGGAGCGGCTGCAGATCATCCTGGCGCACGAGCGCAACGGCCGCAACGCGTCCGAGCCCGACTACCTGCCCGCCCTGCAGCGCGAGCTGGTTGCCGTGATCTCCAAGTACGTCAAGATCAACCCCGAAGACCTCAAGGTGCAGCTGGAACGCCAGGACAATCTGGAGGTGCTGGAGGTCAAGATCGAATTGCCGGACACGCTACGCTGAGCAAGCAGCCGCGTTGCGGGCCGGGGGTGCGTGCCGCCCTCAACGCCGGTGTTTTGCCCACTTGCCTGCCAGCGCCTGTGCAATGCTCAGCGAGCGCTGGCCGGGCACCAGCGTTGCGCTGTCGCCTGCCGCCAGCGTTCCGGGCGTATCCACCGACAGGTAGTAGCCGCAGTTGCCCGCCAGGGCCATGGCGCGGCCTGCGCCCGCAAAGCCCATCACGGCATTGAACTTGAAGCACGGCTCGCGCGGGGCGGTCACGCGCAGCACGCAGTGCGGAAAATGCCACTCGTCGCCCACAAAGACTTCATGCTCCAGCGGGCCGTCAACCGTGAGGTTCTCGCCCGCAAACCCGGGCGGTAGCACCTCATCGAAAAGGCTCACCCCGTGTTCGCGCCGCTGTGCCTGCCAGAACGCATAGTGGGCCGCCGGGTAGGCATACACCGCCTTCTGCAGGCCGCCGTGGACGCTCAGGTCGGCCTGCTCGTCGCCCAGCAGGCCCAGCGGCCCGACGGGGATCGGGCCCTGCACGGGCTGCTTGCCGATGCCGGTCAGGATGGACCGCTCGCCCACCCGCAGGCGGCGGGCGGTGCCCACGTTGATGCTCTGGATGCGCAGCATCACGGCTCTTGAACAGGTTCTTACAGCGGGTGCTCGGTATAGAACTTGCCGCCGTGGTACAGCAGGGGCGGCACGCCACTGCGGTGGCTGCAGCGCTCCACCTCGCCGACAAAGATCACGTGGTCGCCCTCTTCGTAGCGGCTGCGGTTGAAGCATTCAAACGTGGCAGCGGTGCCAGCCAGCACCGGCGCGTGGCTGATGCCCGGGTTGTGTTCCACACCCGCCCAGCGGTCCACGCCGCGGGTGGCAAAGCGCTCGGCCAGCGTTTTCTGGTCGGCCGCCAGCACGTTGATCGCGTAGTGCGAGCCGTTGGCAAAGGCGGGCATCGAGGCCGCGGCGCGCGACAGGCTCCACAGCACCAGCGGCGGGTCGAGCGACACCGAGTTGAAGGAGTTGGCGGTGAGCCCGATCAGTTCGCCCTGCGCATCGCGCGCGGTGACGATCGTCACGCCGGTGGCGAACATGCCCAGTGCGTCGCGGAACTCGCGGGTGGAGAAGCTGGGCGGGCGGGCGAGGGCGGGGCGCGGCAAGGAGGGGTTCACAAAAGCGGGGCTGCTGGGCAGCGTTGGACTGTGTAACCATTATGGTGCGCCGCACACAGATGCGCTGCAGCGGGGTTAACCTGCCTTCCAAGCCTTCCAAGCCTTCCAAGCCTTCCAAGCCTTCCAAGCCTTCCAAGCCTTCATGCCCTCCATTCCCCATTTCACCAGCCTGGGCTCCGGGCCCGTGGTCCTGATGCTGCACGATGCCGACGGTGACCACCTCACGTTCGCTCCGCAGGTGGAAAGCCTGGCGGGCGCCGGCTACCGCGCCGTGGCGTGGGACATGCCGGGCTATGGGCACAGTGCCCCGGTGGAGCCCTACACGTTCAAGGCGCTGGCCGCCAGTTGCTCGGCGCTGATCGACGGGCTGCAGGCCGGCCCCGTGGTGCTGATGGGCCACGGCATGGGCGCCATGGTGGCGCTGGAGGTGGCCGTGCGCCAGCCGCAGCAGGTGCGCCGGCTGGTGCTGTGCGCGGGCGGCCCCGCGCTGGACGCCCAGGCTGTGCACGACTGGGTTGCCCCGCGGCAGGCGGCCCTGGAGGCACTGGAGGCGGGCGGCAGCATGGAGCAGCTGGCGCAGACGCTGGTGCCCCGTTTCATCGGAACCGGGGCGCTGCCCGAGGGGGTGCAGCTGGCCGTGCACGCCCTGGCCCGCGTGTACCCGGGCGCCTACCGGCGCGCGCTGGAGGCCCTGGTAACCTTCGACCGCGCCGCCCCCGCGCTGCAACGGCTTGCTGCGCCCGTGCTGGTGCTGGGTGGCGGCAGCGACCGCTGCACGACGCCCGCCGCGCTGGAAGCACTGGCCCAGGTGCTGCCCGACGCCGAGCACGTGAGCCTGCCCCAGGTAGGCCACTGGCCCCAGCTGGAGGCGCCCGAGGCGTTCGATGCCGCCCTGCTCGACTTTCTGGCTGCGCGGCGGGTGCTGCATTGACGGCTGTACAGACCACGGACCAGGCCCGGGCACCCACAGCAGCCTCGCGGGTGGACGGGCAGTGGGCGGCAGCGCCTGGCGCGTCGCCTGCCCTGCGCGGGGCGCTGCGGGGGCTGGTCGCAGCCGTGGTGGTGGCAGGTGTGCTGTGGGTGCCCGCCCAGCTGTGGCCCGCGTCGCCGGCGCGCCATGGAGTCCACGGCTTGCAGCCTGGCGCGCCACACCCCTCGGGGGCTGCCAGGGTGGCCGCGCCGGGCCCTGCGGTCCAACGGCTCGCTGCACCGTCTGTGGCGGCAACCGGGTCTGCCACGGCCGCCAGCGCTGCCCTCGCAGCGCCTGCAGCGAAGCCGCCGCTGGCAGCTGCAGACGAGGCAGCTGCCGCGTGCGCCTTGCTGCTGCCGCGCCTGCCGGGCGTGTCGCGCGCCCAGTGCGTGGCCACGCAATTGCAGGCCAGCGGAGCGCACTCGCGCCAGGGCACGCCGCTGTACTGGCGCGATGTAGTTCAGCCCGCAGCTACGCCGGCCGCTGTTGCCGCCAACCGCACAGACGCAGAGCCGCTGCGCGTGCTGGTGGTGGGGGCGATGCACGGGGACGAGCTCACCGCCGCATCGCTGGCGCTGCGCTGGATCGGCATGGCGGCCGCCGAGGGAGCCGAGGGGCGGCCCGCGACGGCGGCGGCGCCTGTGCACTGGCGCTTCATCCCCGTGCTCAACCCCGACGGGCTGCTGGCCCCCAAGCCCACCCGCGTGAACGCCGGCGGGGTGGACCTGAACCGCAACTTCCCCACGCCGGGCTGGGCGCAGGATGCGCCCGTGTACTGGGAAAAGCGCACCCGCAAAGACCCGCGCCGCTGGCCCGGCCACGAACCGCTGTCCGAGCCTGAGTCCAAGTTTCTGCACCAGCAGATGGCGCAGTTCCGGCCGCAGCTGGTGGTCAGCATCCACGCGCCCTACGGGGTGCTGGATTTCGACGGCCCGCACGACCCGCCCGCCCGCCTGGGGCGCCTGCGCATGGACAAGCTGGGCGTGTTCCCCGGCTCGCTCGGTCACTACGGCGGGCTCCACCGTGGCGTGCCCGTGGTCACCATCGAGCTGGACCACGCTCTGCGCATGCCCGCCGAAGCCGAGGTGCACGCCATGTGGCGCGACCTGCGCCAGTGGATGAACACCCGTTTGCTCGACGGCAGCGACGCTGTGGCGGGCCTGCCAGCGCCCGGCGCCCAGCGTCGCGGTGGCGGGGGTGAGTGAGTCAGTGATTTTCAGGTAAGAACAGCCCCTGGGGCATGTCCTGAAAGCACTAATAGCTATTATTTCGATAGCAAAAAACGGGCGGCCTGCGCTACGGCTTCCGCATCCGCCTGCACCGCCCCGGGCGGCCCGCCCTTGCCCCACAGGGCACCACCCCACGCCATGGACAGGAACCGCGCGCACAGCTCCACCGAGTCGATCATGGGCTGGGCCTTGGCGCGGTCGCCGCTGGTGGTGATGAGGGAGAGCGACTTGGCACCCATCTGCTCCTTGAACGCCAGGCCCGGCACGCGCATCCAGGCACTCCAGTGGTCCAGGTAGGTCTTGAGCGGCGACGGAATGCTGAACCAGTACACCGGCGACACGAACACGATGTGCGTGGCCGCCAGCGTGGCGTCCAGCAGCGTCTTGAGGTCGCCCTCGGGCGCAGGGTAGCTGCCCACCGTGTGGCGCAGGTCCACGAACGGTGGCAGCTGCATGCGGGCCAGGTGGTGCCAGGTTTGCGCTGTGCCGGCGGGCAGCGCGGCGGCCGCCTGCCGGGTCAGCCATTCGGTGTTGCCGACATGGCCGCTTTCGCGGGTGGACGTGGTCAGAAAGAGGTAGTGGGCAGAGGCGGGTGACTGGGGTTCGGTCATGGCGGTGTCGCGTGGGGGCCCGGCGCAGCCGGGCGGGGAATGAGGTATGCCAGGCACAGCTCGACAAGTGCCTCTTCGAATTCGCCACTGTCGAGCAGGGGCGACTGCTCCAGCGACGCCGCCCGGACGGCGCCCATGAAGGCGCGGGTCAGCACGAACAGCTGGGCTGCGGAGGGGTCCTTGAGCTGGTTGTCGCGGGCCATGCGCTGCAGGTGCAGCGCCAGCCGCTCGCTGGCGCCGCGGACCGACACCAGCATGGAGGCCCGGTAGTCGAGCTTCCATGAAAGGCGCGCCAGTGCCCGGCCCTCGGGCGGGCCGCCGCCAAAGCCCTGCAGGTACTGGCGCACATAGGCGCGCGCCTGCTGCTCGGCGCTCCAGCCCTCGGCCAGGGCCTGCGCAAACATGGCATCGAGCCCCAGCATCAGCTGGTCGCAGTGCCGGTCGAGCATGGCCAGCAGGATGGCGTCCTTGCTGGGGAAGTACTGGTAGAGCGAGCCCACCGACACGCCGGCCAGCTCAGCAATGCGGTTGGTGGTGAGGGCGGATTCACCCTGCGTGGCCAGGATGCGCGCCACCGCTTCAAAGATCGCATCCACGGTGAACTGGGAGCGTTCCTGGCGCGGCGCGCGCCGGGCGGCGGGGCGGTCGGACGGTGGGGTGGACATGCAAAAACCTGAGCGCAATGCGAGTAGCCAGCCAATGTGCGGCTGCCTATTCTGCCGCCTGTGTCCGGCTGTGGGTGTTCTGCGGCCTGTTCCCAGCCTGATTCCTGGATCTGCCATGCAAGAAGTCTCCCCTGCTGCCCCGAGCGTTTCGCTCCCTGTGCGTGCCCCAGCCTCCGTGCGCGGGCGTTTTGTGTTGCGCGCCCTGCACCGCACCTCCGGGTTGCTGGTGGCGCTGTTCGTGGTCGTGCACCTGGCCGGGCATCTGGCCGGGCTGGCGGGCGCAGCGGCGCACCAGACCGTGCTGGACGCCCTGCGTGTGGTGTACCGCCAGCCTGCGGTGGAGGTGTTGCTTCTGGCCTGTGTCGCCTTCCAGATGGGCAGCGGTCTTGTGCTGGCGTGGCGGGGCCACCGGCAGCGCCGCGGGGCGGTGGCCTGGCTCCAGGCGGTGTCCGGGGCCTACCTGTGCCTGTTCCTGCTGGTGCATGTGGCTGCCGTGCTGCATGGGCGCAGCACGGGTGTGGATACCAATCTGCAGTTTGCCGCGGCAGGCATGCACACGCCGCCGTGGCAGTGGTTCTTTGGCCCGTATTACTTCATGGCGGTGGCGGCCATGGGTGCCCACGCAGGCTGTGCGCTGTATTGGCACCTCCCGGAGCCCGTACGGGGGCCCGTACTGGCAGGCGCTGCGTTTGCCGGCCTGGTGCTGGGCGCAGTTTTGGTCGCCATGCTGGCGAATAGCCTGGGGCCGGTGGACCTGGTGCTTGCCGGCAGCCCGCCCGCCGCGTTCGCCAGCCCGGGGCTTACCCGGCCAGCCTGAACCGCACCGGCAGCGCCCTTGGGTCAGGCCGTGCGGGCCGCCAGCGTGCCCGGGCGGCCCGGCATGCCGCAAAACCCGAACTCCATGGCAGGGGTGCGGCCACTGATGAGTTCCGCGAGCGCCTTGCCCGAGCCCGCCCCGTGCGTCCAGCCCAGTGTGCCGTGGCCGGCGTTCACCCAGAGCTTGCCCACGCGGGTGCGGCCGATGAACGGGATGTTGGTCGGCGTGGCCGGGCGCAGGCCGGTCCAGTACTGCGGGTCGCCCCCCTGCTCGGGCGTACGGGTGTCGCACACGCCGGGCAGGATCTCCTCGATGCGGCGCGACAGCATGTGGCAACGCGCGCGGGCCACCGGGCTGTCCAGGCTCAGATCGAACCCCGCGAGCTCGATGGTGCCGGCCACGCGCAGGTGGTTGCCCAGGCGGCTCATGGCGATCTTCTTGCCGTCGTCGATGGTGGACACCATCGGCGCGCCTTCGGGCCGCAGCAGCGGGAACGTGGCGCTGTAGCCCTTGCCGGGGTAGATCGGCAGATCCACGCCCACCGTGCGCAGCAGCGGTGCCGTGTACGAGCCGCAGGCCGCCACAAAGGCATCTGCCTTCAAAATGAAGTCTTTCTGGCCTGTACCGCCCGCTCTGTTTGGCATGACGGCTACAGAATCAATAGCATCGCCAATCTTGTTGAGCCGCAGCACATCGTGCCCGTACAGGAACCGCGCCCCACGGGCGGCGCAGCGCCGTGCCAGCTCCTGGGTGAAGACGCGGGCATCGCCGCTTTCGTCGGTGCTGGTGTAGGTGCCCCCCGTGATTCGGTCGCCATAGGCCTTGAAGGCAGGCTCGATGGCCAGCAGTTCCTCGCGGCTGACCAGGCGGCGCTGCACGCCGTGGCGGCGCATCAGCTCCACCGCGTGGCCGGCGGCGTCAAACGACTTCTGGTCGGTGTAGAAGTGCGCAATGCCGCGTTCGAGCCGGTTGTATTCGATGCCCGTGGCGCTCACCAGGTCCTTCAGGGCCGCATGGCTGTACGCACCCAGCGCCACGATCTGCTGCACGTTGCGCTCGAACGCAGCGTCGTTGCACTGCGCCAGGAACTGCAGGCCCCAGCGCCATTGCTGCCAGTCGAGCTGCGGGCGGAAAAGCAGCGGGGCTTCCTTGTCGAACATCCACTTGAGGGCCTTCAGTGGCGCCTCGCGGTTGGCCCAGGGTTCGCAGTAGCTCACCGAGATCTGCGCCGCGTTGGCGAAGCTGGTTTCCATCGCCGCGTCGGCCTGCCGGTCCACAATGGTGACTTCGTGGCCGCGCTCCAGCAGATGCCAGGCAGTGCTGATGCCGATGATGCCGGCGCCCAAAATGATCGTCTTCATGGGGCGCAGTGTGCGCGACATTGCTTTTCACTAAAAGCAAAATTAAACTTGATGCAAAAACATCAGCAGTGCTAATGAAAGCCCGCTTTTTGTCCATCGTTCAACCTGCCGCGCGCACCCCCTGGCACACACCATGAGCACCTACGATCCCGCCGCCCTTGAATGCCTTGCCGCCATTGTGGAAGAAGGCGGTTTTGAACGCGCCGCGCAGCGCCTGAATGTCACCCAGTCGGCCGTGTCGCAGCGCCTGCGGGCGCTGGAGGCGCAGGTGGGCTCGGTGCTCATCGTGCGCAGCCGCCCGCTGCGGCCGACGTCGGCGGGGCAGTTGCTGCTCAAGCACACCAAGCAGATGCGCCTGCTGCGCGCCGACCTGGAGCGCGACCTGCGCGAGCTGGCACCCAGCGCCCCGGGGGGGGCGCGCGAGGACGAGCGCATTGCCATTGCCATCAATGCCGACAGCATTGCCACCTGGGCCATGGGCGCCCTGCACGACCTGGTGCGCCAGCGGCTGCCGCTGGAAATCATCGTGGACGACCAGGATTTCACCCAGGAATGGCTGCGCTCAGGCCAGGTGCTGGGTTGCGTGACCACGCTCAAGCAGGCGCTGCGCGGCTGCAAGATGGTGCCACTGGGGGCCATGCACTATGTGGCGGTGGCCCAAGCCGACTATGCGGCGCAGCACCTGCCGCACGGCCTCACGCCGCACAACTTTCGCGAGGTTCCGTTTTTGTCGTTCAACCGCAAGGACGACATGGCGGCAGAGTTTGTGGCGCGGGCCTTCGGGCTCAAGCGCGTGGCGCTCAACCACATCTTTGTGCCTGGCTCCGAGGCACAGATGCGCGCCGTCTCGGCCGGCTGGGCGGTGGGTGTGATTCCCGAACTGCTGGCGCGCAGCGCGCTGGCCGATGGCAGCGTGGTGAACCTGGCGCCAGGCCACTCGCTGCCCGTGCAGCTGTACTGGCACTGCTGGAACCTCGAATCCGCGGTGCTGGATTCGCTGACGGCCGCGCTCACGGCCACTGCTGAGGCCGCTCTGGAGCCAGCCTGAGCCTGCCGGGCGCGGTGTCTGCAAAATGTGAACGAAATGGTTATTTCGCAACCTGACCATTTAATTTTCTACCGGCCTGTATAAAATAGAGGCATGCAAACCCTCCAGCCCAAAGTTTCCTTCAAGGAACAGATGCACCAGGCGCGTGAGGAGGCCATCCTTCAGTCAGCGTGCCGGCTGCTGGGCGAAAAGGCCTTTGACGCGATGACGATGGACGATGTGGCGAATGCCGTGGGCATCGCCAAGGCCAGCCTGTACAAGCACTTTTGCAGCAAGGAAGAGCTGTGCAGCGCGGCCATGGTGCAGATCCTGGGGCGCGTGCAGGCCTACCTGGGCAGCCTGCCAGACGAGATGCCGCCGCTCGCAAAGCTGCACGCGCTGGTGCGCTGGTCGCTGGAGCGACTGCTCACCAACGAGATGCCGCTTTTGCCCAGCCGCAATTCCACGCTGCGCGCCGTGCTGATGGCCAACAAGGACTACCTCAACGGGCTGGTGGCAGTGAGCGACCAGATCGGTGGCTGGATCGAGGAAGCCCAGAAGCAGGGCGTGATTGCGCCGACGCTTCCGCCACTGGTGGTGCTGTACACGCTCTACGCCCGAGCCTGCGACCCGGTGGTGAGCTTCCTCAAGGAAGGCGGGCAGTATTCGGACGAGCAGATCGTCGAACTGGTGGTGCGCACCTGCTTTGAAGGCCTGGCTGCAAGGGCCTGATCTTTCTTCCACCCGTGAGGCACAAAAAAGCCCGGCAATGCCGGGCTTTTGTTTTGAACAGAGGCCGCGCCCGAGGGGCGCGGCGTTCTCTTAGCGGGGCAGCAGGACCTTGTCCACCACGTGGATGACGCCGTTGCTGGTGAACACGTCGGTGGCCACGATGCTGCTCTGGCGGCCCCGGCTGTCGGTGATGGCCAGGCTGGCGTTGATGGTGAAGGTCTGGCCCTGCACCGTGGTGATGGCGGTGTTGACCGGTACGTCGGCCTTCAGAACCCGGCTTGGCACCACGTGGTACGTCAGGACGGACGTGAGCAGGGCCGTGTTGGCCAGCAGGGCTTCCTTGGTGACGCCCAGTTCGGTCAGCAGTGCGGCAAAGGCGGCATTGGTGGGCGCGAACACCGTGAAGGGGCCTGCGCCCTGCAGGGTGGGCACCAGGCCTGCGGCCACGACGGCTTCGACCAGGATGCTGAAGTCGGGCAGGGCAGACGCCGTGGCCACAATGTTCTTGTCGGCAGGCAGCAGCACCTTGTCGACCAGATGCACCACGCCGTTGCTGGCCTGGATGTCCGTGGCGGTGATGTTGCTGGTGCGGTTGCGGCCGTCGGTGATGCGCAGGGCGGTGCCCGAAGCCTCCACCTTGAAGAAGCCCCCGCCCACCGGCGTGATGGCCTTGCCCAGCGGCACGCTGGCGCGGGGCACCGTGGTGCCGAGCACGTGGTAGGTCAGCACGGCGGTCAGCAGCGTCTTGTTGGCCAGAAGCGCGTCCTTGGTGACGCCCAGCTCGGTCAGCAGTGCGGCAAAGGCGGCATTGGTGGGAGCAAACACCGTCAGGCTTCCGGTGCTCAGCGTTGGTGCCAGTCCGGCAGCAACCACGGCCTCCACCAGGATGCTCAGGTCCGGATTGGACTGGGCCAGCTCGACGATGTTGCGCTGGGGCTCATCGTCGCCGCCGCCGCACGCCTGCAGCAGCGTGGCGCTGGCGCCCACGGCAGCTGCCATCAGGATGGTTCGGCGGTTCAACAGGGAAGTGCTGTTCATGGTGGAGGTTCCTCTCGTCAAAGTTGTGGTGGTGGTTGGAAATCGGATAGGGCGCGGAAATTACTTGGGCATCAGGACGGTGTCGATGGCGTGGATCACGCCATTGCTGGCCGCCACGTCGGTGGCGATGACCTTCGACTGGTCCACCATCACACCCGAGGTGGTGGAGACCTTGAGTTCCTGGCCCTGCACGGTCTTGACCATGCCTGCCTTCACGTCCTTGGCCATGACCTTGCCTGGCACCACGTGGTACGTCAGCACCTTGGTCAGCGCAGCCTTGTCGGCCAGGAGCCCGTCGAGGGTGGTCTTGGGGATCTTGGCAAATGCCTCATCGGTGGGTGCGAACACGGTGAACGGGCCGGGGCCCTTGAGGGTGTCCACCAGACCGGCGGCCTGCACAGCGGCTACCAGCGTCTTGAAATTGCCAGCCTTCACGGCCGTGTCGACGATGTCCTGGGCCATGGCGGAGAAGGTGGCTCCAGCGGTCAGGGCCAATGCAATCAGGGTCTTCTTCATGGGGATTCCTTGGGTGTTGGTGGGAAATCACACACGCCAGGATGGGCGTGGCGCGAATATATAACCGATTGGTATCCATGTAAACCGATTGGTCTCAGAATAACCAATTGGTTTCAATTTGACAAAAAAAACCCTGCCGCAAGGGGCAGGGTCGGGTGCGGATGAGGCGGCGATCAGCGGATGAGCAAGATGGGCACCTTGCACTGGGCCAGCACCTGCGTGGTGACCGAGCCCATCACCAGGGTGGCAATGGCACCGTGGCCGTGCGAGCCCATGACCACCAGGTCGAACTTGCCGGAGTCGGCCAGCTTGGAGATGCTTTCACCTACGGCGCCCACCTTCACGCTGCGGCGTGCTTCCACCCCGTGACGCTTGAGGAATTTGCACACAGGGGCCAGCACCTTCTCGGCTTCCTCGGCGTGGTAGTTGTCCACGACTTCCTTGCCCAGCGCAGCACGTGCACGCGGGGGCAGGGGCGGCTGCACCGTGAGCACGGTGTATTCGTGCGAGGCGCCCAGCAACTCGTCATGCGTGGCCAGGTAGGCGAGCATCTTCTTGGTGTATGCGCTGCCATCGACAGCAAGCAGGATCTTCATGGTGTTCTCCGGAAAGGGATGTTTCAGGCTACCGTGCGCAGACTGTTGTTGTCTTGACCATGGTCATGCTTTTTGTTCGTGCGCGGTAGGGGGGCGACTGCGCCACCACCTCTGCCATCCGCTGCCGAGCCTCGCTGGCCCATCCGGGCGGATGCAGAGGGGGCTGAACAGCCCGCCTGCGCTGCATCATACGTTCACGCAGTACTGCGGGGCGAAGGTATCTTGCTCGCCTTTGCGAGCGTAGCCCAGGGGATTGGCCACGACCCGGCACTGCCAACCCCGGCCGTCGCCGTGCTGGCCTGTCACGGTGTAGTCGCTGCGTGCGTGCAGATGGCCATGCAGCCACAGGTCAGCATGGGGCAACAGGGCATCGAGCGCATTGCAAAAACCTGCAGTGCCGGGGACCAGCCCGTAGCGGGGATCGGCACTGCGCAGGCTGGGAGCGAAATGGGTGACCACCACGGTCGGACCTTCGGCAAAGGGCTGCTCCAGCGCACTCGCCAGCCAGGCCTGGCTGGCGAGCGCCTGGTCGCGCACAGCCTCGGCCAGGAAAGGCTGCCCCTGCCGGGTGGTACCCGTCTTTTGCAGATAGAAATTGGCTGCGCGAAAAGCCTTGTCGCGCAGCTTCAGCCGCCGGGCCAGGTCGGCCGTCGCCTCGTGGTCGGCCAGGGCATCAAAGTCGCTCCACAGCGTGGTCCCGATGAAGCGGACCCCTCGGAGCGTGAGCGTCTCGCGCTCCAGCCACACTATGCCCAGCCGGTCGCAGGTGGCGCGCAGGCGTGCATGGGCGGCATCGAAGTCCTGTCCATCGTACTCATGATTGCCTGGCACCAGCAGCACGGGCGTGGGCCAGCCGCCATGCTGGGGCAGCGGCGAGAAACGGCCCAGACCGAAGTCCTCATCCTGCAGCTGCGAGCCCGGCTGGTAGGAGCCAATGTCTCCGGCAAGCACCAGCACGTCGGCTCCCGGCGCCGGCTCGGGAACGAAATGGGGATGCACCTCGAGGTGCAGGTCTGACAGAAGCTGGATATTCATCAAGGGGCAGTCTAAGGCCCGAGTCCGGCGCCCGCGTTATGGGCTCGCAAACGTCCGTCGGGCAGAGCGGGCCAGAGCCTGAAGCAGCCACGTCATGGCAGCCTGCTGCGGACCGCGCCGACGCCACAGCGCATCCACGTGCACGGCCGGCACGTCCAGCGGCAGCGGCCTTTGCACCAGCACGTCCGCGATGCCCGTCACCGGCACGAAGTGCCTGGGCAGCACGGTCAGCATGTCGGAGCCTGCCACCACCCGCCCGGCCGTGAAAAACTGGTTCACTGTGAGCACCACCCGCCGCTCACGGCCCAGCGACGCGAGCGCCTCGTCGATGAAACCGAAGGGCCGCCCCGAGAAACTCACCAGCATGTGGCGTGCGGCGCAGTAGGCGTCCAGCGTAAGCGGCTGGCTCGCCAGCGGATGTCCCTGGCGCATGACGCACACGTATTCGCCGTCGTACAGGCGCCGGCTCTCAAAGCCCACCACGCCCCCGGATTGCGCCCGTGCCGTGAGGTCGGCCAACGCTGCCGGAAAGTAGCCCACCGCCATGTCCGCCGACTCGTCATCCAGCAGGCGCCGCGGATCGCGGGTGGTGAGCGGCAGCACGCGGATGGATATGCCCGGTGCCTCACGTTCGATGATCTCCACCAGCGCGGGCACCAGGGTGGCAGCCGTAGCGTCGGCCATCGCAAGCACGAAGGTGGATTCGGCAGTGGCCGGCTCGAACGTGGCGGGCGCGAGCGATTGCTGCAATTGCGAAAGCGCTTCGCGCACCGGGGGCCAAAGCGCCAGCGCACGCGGCGTGGGCTCAACGCCTTGCCCGCTGCGCACCAGGAGCTCGTCGCCCAGCGTCTCGCGAAGGCGCCGCATGGCGTTGCTGACGGCCGGCTGCGTGAGCGACAGCTTGTGGGCCGCCCGCGTCAGGCTGCGCTCTGCCATGACCTCGTCAAACACCCGCAGCAGGTTGAGGTCAAGGGAGCGGAAGTTCAGAGGGGCCATGGTCGGCTGAGCAAGGCGGAGCGCATGAAAAGGGCCGGATCGTTCGTTGGTAAGGGCGCGGAATGTGCGCTCACGGACTCAAGAGCCGCGCGGTACCTCCTCACCCCAATACATCACCGATGTGAATAACAAGGATTCAGAATATAAACTTGAATAGATAAAGGGTTAACCCTAGTATTCAGCCATCGACCGGCATATCGCCAGTCCACACTGACAAGGGGCACCCCAAATGACCAGCTTCGCACACGTTGACTATCCCACCGAACACCCTGGCGTGGTCCGCGCCGAAAATGCCGCCGCAGCGCTCAAGAGCGCAGCAGCCCAGTTTGACGGCGCACGTGGAGCCGCCACCCTGCTGCTGGCAGCGGTCGTGTCTGCCCTGGTTGTGGTCGCCAACCAGGTCGTCGACACCTGGGGTGACGGACACCTGCTGGCAGCGTGGATGGTGCTGTGGCTGGTGGCGTTTGCCGCCCTGGCACTGTTTGCCACGCCCGCCCGCACCGCTGGCGTGGTGATCCGTCGTGCCGTGAAGTCGTGGGCCCAATCGCGCCGCCGCGCTGCCGATGACCAGCGTACCTGGCAAGTCGCCATGCGCGACCCGCGCATCATGGCCGAGCTGAACCATGCCATGGGCATCGCTGGCGTGGAAGATCTGCGCAAGTACGACTAAGCGCTTGGCCACGGGGCCGCGCGCATGATCAAAGCCGTGGTGATCCACGGCTTTTTTTCGTCTGCAGGCAAGGCAAGTACGCGCGGATCGCACGGGGCGAAAAAAAAGCAGCCCGGAGGCTGCTTTTCATCAGTGCCTGAAAGGCAGGGTCAGACCGGCCTGCCCGCAGGACATTACGCCTCCAGACGTTTTTCCAGCTGGGCCTTGGTGTCCAGCAGCGCGGTGGGCAGGTGGTAGGCCAGCTGCTCGAAATGGGCGGTGTGCAGGTTGAACTCTTCCTTCCACGCGGCCTTGTCGATGCTGGTCACTGCCTGGAACTGCTGGGCGCTGAAATCCAGCCCCGTCCAGTTGATCTCGGCGTACTTCGGTGCCACGCCGAACATCGTTGGCTCGCCTTCGGCGCGGCCCTCGATGCGGTCGATCATCCACTTGAGCACGCGCATGTTCTCGCCATAGCCGGGCCACACGAACTTGCTAGCCTCGTCCTTGCGGAACCAGTTCACGCAGAACACCTTGGGCACCGACTTGCCAGTGGCGGCGATCTGGCCTTCCATGTTCAGCCAGTGCTGGAAGTAGTCGCTCATGTTGTAGCCGCAGAACGGCAGCATGGCGAAGGGGTCGCGGCGCACCACGCCTTGGGCGCCAAAGGCTGCAGCGGTGGTTTCGCTGCCCATGGTGGCAGCCATGTACACGCCTTCGGTCCAGCTGCGGGCTTCCGTCACCAGTGGAACGGTGGTGGAGCGGCGGCCACCAAAGATGAAGGCGTCAATCGCCACGCCGCTCGCATCATCCCACTGCGCATCCAGCGCGGGGTTGTTGGTGGCAGCCACGGTGAAGCGCGAGTTGGGGTGCGCAGCCTTGGCGCCGGTTTCCTTGGCGATCTGGGGCGTCCAGTCCTTGCCTTGCCAGTCGATCAGGTGGTCGGGCAGCTTGCCCGTGTCCTTTTCCATGCCTTCCCACCACACGTCGCCGTCATCCGTCAGGGCCACGTTGGTGAAGATCACATCCTTGTCCAGGCTGCGCATGCAGTTGGGGTTGGTGTGCATGTTGGTGCCGGGGGCCACGCCAAAGTAACCCGCTTCGGGGTTGATGGCGTACATCTTGCCGTCGGCATGGGGCTTGATCCAGGCGATGTCGTCACCGATGGTGGTGACCTTCCAGCCGGCAAAGCCGGCCTCGGGCGGCACCAGCATCGAGAAGTTGGTCTTGCCGCAGGCGCTCGGGAAGGCCGCTGCCACGTGGTACTTCTTGCCCTGGGGGTTGGTCACGCCCAGGATCAGCATGTGCTCGGCCAGCCAGCCCTGGTCGCGGCCCATCGTGGACGCGATGCGCAGCGCCAGGCACTTCTTGCCCAGCAGCGCATTGCCGCCGTAGCCCGAGCCATACGACCAGATCTCGCGCGTTTCGGGGTAGTGCACGATGTACTTGACCTTGGGGTTGCAAGGCCAGCTGGTCGTGTCCTTCTCGGTCACGCCATTGATGGTGGCCAGGGGCGCGCCCACAGTGTGCATGCAGGGCACGAACTCGCCTTCCACGCCCAGCACGTCGTACACGGCCTTGCCCATGCGGGTCATCAGGCGCTGGTTCACGGCCACGTAGGCGCTGTCGGTCAGCTCCACGCCGATGTGGGCGATGTGGCTGCCCAGCGGGCCCATGGAAAACGGCACCACGTACATGGTGCGGCCCTTCATGCAGCCGTCAAACAGGGGCTGCAGGGTGGCGCGCATTTCGGCGGGGGCCATCCAGTTGTTGGTGGGGCCGGCGTCTTCCTTGGCGGCCGAGCAGATGTAGGTGCGGTCTTCCACGCGCGCCACGTCCGAAGGGTCGGACCAGGCCAGGTAGCTGCCAGGGCGCTTGGCCGGGTTCAGCTTCTTGAAGGTTCCGGCGTCCACCAGCTGCTGGCACAGGCGGTCGTACTCTTCCTTGGAGCCGTCGCACCAGTAGATGCTGTTGGGTTTGCACAGGGCGGCCATGTCGGCCACCCAGGCCAGCAGCCGGGCGTTTTTGACGTAAGCGGGGGCGTTGAGATTCAGGCCCTGCATCGTGGGTGCGTTCATCGGGAGCTTCCTTAAGTTGAAAAACAGTTTTTTCAAAGGAAGCGACCCGACGGCAGGGGTCACGGCGAGGCGTGCGCAGAATGCTTTGCTGAGCGCTGCCTTTGAAAAAACGGCTTTCGGCAGCGAAGCGTGGTTGCAGACATCAGCCTGGCTGCAGCACCCCCCGTTGACCTGTGCTCAGTCGGCGGGCGGTTCGTGCAGTTCAGACCCGGCATTTGGGGGCTGGCCACGTATCCGCGGGTCGGCTGGGATGACGATTTTATGAATCGGGCTGCAAACTGTCTGTCAGATTGGGTCTAAATCTATGCAAACGTTGCATGGGGTTATGTTTCGGAAGCGGTTTCGCCATGCACTCACAGGCCGCTGCGCCAGCGTTCAAACCCGGCTTTTCGCAGTTCGCACGCCGGACAGGTGCCGCATCCATGGCCCCAGGCGTGCAAGTGATCGCGCACACCGTGGTAGCAGGTGTGCGAGTCGGCAATGATCAGCTCTGTGAGCGCGTCGCCGCCCAGCGTCTGCGACATGTCCCAGGTTTGCGCCTTGTCGAGCCACATCAGCGGCGTCTCGAACGTGAACCGCTGGCCCATGCCCAGCGACACCGCCACCTGCAGCGCCTTGAGGGTGTCGTCCCGGCAATCGGGGTAGCCGGAAAAATCGGTCTCGCACATGCCGCCCACCAGGGTGTGCAGGCCGCGCCGGTAGCCCACGGCGGCGGCCAGGTTGAAAAACAGCAGGTTGCGGCCCGGCACAAAGGTGTTGGGCAGGCCCGCTTCGGTCATGCGGATCTCGGTGTCGCTGGTCAGCGCCGTATCGCTGATCTGGCCGAGCACCGCCAGATCCACCATGTGGTCTTCGCCCAGCCGCGCGTTCCAGGCCGGAAACCGATCGCGCAGCGCTGCCAGCACCGTCTGGCGGGCCTGCAGCTCCACATGGTGGCGCTGGCCGTAGTCGAAGCCGATGGTCTCGACGTGGGCAAAGTGCGTAAGCGCCCATGCCAGGCAGGTGGTGGAATCCTGCCCACCGGAAAACAGGACAAGTGCGTGACCGGGTCTCATGAAAGCTCCTTGGGTGAATGCAGGCGCCGGGCGTGCCGCCGGGCCGGTCCCTTCAGGGGACGAAAAAAAGCCCCGCAGTGCGGGGCTGTTGCGGGGCGTTGCCAGCCGTTCAGGCCATGTAGACCGCAATGAACGCCAGCAAAAAGATCATGATCCCGCCCACCACCGGCAGCACCACGGGCACCAGGGGCACCACGTTTTCCACGGGGTCGTTGGACGAGGACTCAGGGGTATGCGGGGTGTGGGGTGCAGACATGGGGGCTCCGTTGCTTAAAACTTGCGCAATTCTAGCTGTGCCAGCCCTCGCCCTGGCAAAAGCCCCGCGTCGGCTGCCAGATCCCGGCCGCCCAGGGGCTCAGATCAGGTCGGCCTGCATGCCGGCGGCGCGCAGCTGCCCCAGCACCTCGTCCACATGCGCCTTGCCGCGGGTCTGCAGCACCAGCTCAATCTCGACGTTCTGAGCGGCCAGCATGGTGAAGGCGCGCTGGTGGTGCACCTCGTCGATGTTGGCGCCCGCGTCGGCCACCGTGGCCGTGATGCGCGCCAGCACCCCAGGCACGTCCCGTGCGCTGACCTTGATGCGCGCCAGGCGCCCCGAGCGCACCATGCCGCGCTCGATGATCGCGGCCAGCAAAAGCGGGTCGATGTTGCCGCCACACAGCACCAGGCCCACGCGCTTGCCTGCAAACCGCTCGGGGTAGCGCAGCAGGGCGGCCAGCCCGGCAGCCCCGGCGCCCTCCACCAGCGTTTTCTCGATCTCCAGCAGCATCAGCACGGCCTGCTCGACGTCGCCTTCATCCACCAGTACCAGGTCGTCCACCAGGCGCTTGACGATCTCCTGCGTGATCTTGCCGGGCGTGCCCACTGCAATGCCCTCGGCGATCGTCGAGGTGCCCTGAGGATGGTGCGTGCCCTTGACCGCGTTCACCATGGCCGGGAAACGCGACGTCTGCACGCCGATGATTTCGATGCCGGGCCGGATCGCCTTGGCCGCCGTGGCCACGCCCGAGATCAGCCCGCCGCCGCCCACGGCAATCACCAGGGTGTCCAGGTCCGGCACGGCCTGCAGCATCTCCAGGCCCAGCGTGCCCTGGCCCGCGGCCACGCCTTCGTCGTCGTAGGGGTGCACAAACGTCAGGCCTTGCGCATCGGCCAGCGCGTAGGCGTGGGCGCGGGCTTCCTCCAGCGTGTCGCCATGCAGCACCACCTCGGCACCAAAGCCGCGCGTGCGCTCCACCTTCACACCGGGCGTGAAGCGCGGCATCACGATCACCGCCCGCAGGCCCAGCCGCTGTGCGTGGTAGGCCACGCCCTGGGCATGGTTGCCCGCGCTCATGGCGACCACGCCGCGCGCCCGCTCGGCGTCGGTCAGCAGCGTAAGGCGGTTGCAGGCGCCCCGCTCCTTGAAGGAGGCGGTGAACTGCAGGTTCTCGAACTTGAGGAACACCTGCGCGCCCACGATTTGCGAAAGCGTCTTGGATTCAACGCACGGAGTGTCCAGCACCTGGCCTTGTAGGCGGATGGCGGCATCACGGATGTCTTGGAGGGTGAGCATGCGCGTCATTGTGGCGCAGGCGGCTGCGCCCGGGGCTCCTAGGCCCCGCGGCTCACCCGCAGCACTTCTGCCCCATACGCCTCCAGCTTCTTCGCCCCCATCCCGCTGATGCCCTGCAGGTCTTCCAGAGAGGCCGGGTTGCGCTCGGCAATCGCGGCCAGCGTGGCGTCGTGAAAGATCACGTACGCAGGCAGGTTGTGCTCGCGCGCCACCTCGGCGCGCCAGGCCTTGAGGTTGATGAAGCGCACCTGCGCATCGGGCCCCAGGTTGGCGGCTGCGGCGGGCGGGGCGCTGCCCTTGCGGGTGCGTTTGGCGGGGGCTGAAGAGACCGATTCGCGCAGCTGCACCGGCACCTCGCCCTTGAGCACGGCGCGCGAGCCGTCGGTGAGGCACAGGGTGTCAAAGCTCATGCCGCTGTCCAGCGTCACCTTTTGCAGGCCCACCGCGCCGGTGGCGATCAGCTGGCGCAGCACGCCGCGCAGCTGCGGCTCGGTCAGGTCGGCGCCAATGCCGAAGGTCGAAATCTTGTCGTGCCCGAACTGCGCGACCTTCTCGGTCTTCTTGCCGCGCAGGATGTCCATGATGTGGCCCGTGCCAAAGCCGATGCCGCTGGCCTGGTGCACGCGGTAGATGGTGGACAGCAGCTTGCGCGCGGCGTCCGTGGCATCCCATACGGCCGGCGGGTTGATGCAGTTGTCGCAGTTGCCGCACGGGGTGGATGCCTCGCCAAAGTAAGCCAGCAGTCGCACGCGGCGGCAGTCGGTGGCCTCGGCCAGGGCCAGCAGGGCGTCGAGCTTGCCGCGCAGCGCGGCCTTGAACTCCTCGCCCGCGGGGCTTTCGTCGATCATGCGGCGCTGGTTGACCACATCCTGAAGGCCGTAGGCCATCCAGGCGTCGGCGTTCAGCCCGTCGCGGCCCGCGCGGCCGGTTTCCTGGTAGTAGCCCTCGATGTTTTTGGGCATGTCCACATGCGCCACAAAGCGCACGTCGGGCTTGTCGATGCCCATGCCGAAGGCAATGGTGGCCACCATCACGATGCCTTCCTCGCGCAGGAAGCGGTCCTGGTTGTGCTGGCGCACTTTGGTGTCCAAACCCGCGTGGTAGGGCAGGGCGGTGATGCCCGCGTCGCTCAGCGTGGCGGCCAGTTCCTCCACGCGTTTGCGCGACTGGCAATACACCACGCCCGCCTCGCCCGCGTGCTCGCGCTCGATGAAGCGCAGCAGCTGCGTGGTGGCGTCCTTCTTCTCGACGATGGTGTAGCGGATGTTGGGCCGGTCGAAGCTGCTGATGAACAGGCGCGCGTCTTCCAGCTGCAGCCGCTCGATGATGTCGGCTCGCGTGAGGTCATCCGCCGTGGCGGTGAGCGCAATGCGCGGCACACCCGCATAGCGCTCGTGCAGCACCGACAGCGCCCGGTACTCGGGGCGGAAGTCGTGGCCCCACTGGCTCACGCAGTGCGCTTCGTCGATCGCAAACAGCGACAGGTGGCCGCCCTGGTACAGGCTGTCGAGCAGGCCCAGAAAGCGCGGCGTGTTCAGCCGCTCGGGCGCGGCGTACAGCAGGGTGATGTCGCCCGTCTGCAGGCGCAGCTCCACGTCCTGCGTTTCGTCGTAGCTCAGGGTGGAGTTGAGAAACGCCGCGCTCACGCCCGCCTCGTGCAGCGCGCCCACCTGGTCGTGCATCAGCGCAATCAGCGGCGACACCACGATGGTCACGCCCCGGCCCTGCTGCTGGCGCACGATGGCCGGCACCTGGTAGCACAGGCTCTTGCCGCCGCCGGTGGGCATCAGCACCAGCGCATCGCTGCCGGCAATCACATGCTCGACGATGGCCTGCTGCGGGCCACGGAACTCCTCGTAGCCAAAGACATCCTGCAAAACCGATTGGGCAGGCGACAGCGCGGAAGATGGACGGGAAGACAAGCGGTGACTCTGAATTTGATAGCTATCAGCGCTTATAAATAAAGCGCTAGAGGCTGATTTGACTGATATTTCTTGGCGGGCGTGCCGCTGGCGAAGCGCGTATTGTGCGCCGGGTGCTGCGCCCCGCGCGGCGGCGTCTACCACCGCCGGGCCGTGGGCCGGTCCACCGGGGCGCGTCGGCGGATGGGCAGGGCGAAAAAAAAGCCGGCCCCTGAGTGCCGGCTTTTTACAGGGAGCTGTCTGGCTCAGTAGCGGCCACCGCCGTAGCCACCGTTGCCATAGCCCACGTCGGAGCGTTTGCTGGAGCGGTAGCCCTGGGCGCCGTCGCCGCCTGCGCCACTTCGGCGTTGACCCTTTCGACAAAACCGAAGCCTTTGGATCGACCGGTTTCGCGGTCCATCATGACCTTGGTGGAGGAGACACCGGCAAATTCGGCGAAGTTGCTTTCCAGGCTGGAATCGGTCACGGAGTAGGGCAGGTTGCCCACGTAGATCTTGGCGCTCATAGGGGAGCTTTTCTGAAGAATGCTGGCGCGCCAGCAAGGCGCGCCGTGGGGAGGCGGTTGTGCGAATCAGGAGTCCGCGGCAATCGGGAGGGGGATTCAGGATGCGTTCGGGCCTTGCGGTGCTTTGTCAGCACGCAGGCGGGTGCACCATGCTCGTTTCCAGCCAGCCTTGGGTGACGGCAAAAAGCCGTGCGGCTTCGCGTGAGGCAAAGGCTTTGTCAAAGCGGAACACGCGGCTGTAGCTGCCGTTGCCCTGGGATCGGTGGACGGAAAACGAGGCGCGGAAGAAGCGGCCGCAGTCGGTCGGATGTGTCGAGGGCGAAACGACGAACGGGCCCATGGAAATGGCTGTCTGTGAAATGGGGTGCACTCAGTCTGGAACGCAAGCGCTTAAAGCAGCCTGCGTGAGCATCGAACGGACTCGGTGGACTGCAGCTCGACAGATCCACTGGGGCGACAAAGGTCGCAAAGATCAGCCTGCAGGGGACGGCGAGTCGCCGCGGTGCGCAGGCGTTGCGGTGACGAAACTGGTCAGGAGACGTGACTGCAACTGAGGTGGTTATATTGCAATCTGTAATGTAGTGGGTGACCCATATTCTTGGAGGTTTTAAAAGCACGGAATCCCCGGTAGGACGGGAATCACCCGCAGCGGCCTTGGGCGGCTGCTCGGGAGCGAAATGCGCCATGTAAGACAAAACATGAACTCTCCAATTGATAGCAGCTGGCGCATATGGAATAAGCGCTAAGGGCCGAAAAGGCTTGAAATATCGCACTGCCGGCCAGTCAGACCCTCACTGCGATGAAGCTCCATTGCGCGCTCCGCCGCCGCTCTGCCCTCGCGTGCAATAGCTCCGCAGCCCGTGCACACCATCGACCCGGACTCATGCATGGCTGCCAAGGCCCGTCCTGGTATTGCTTGTGGTTATATCCATATCCCCAGTCGTCAGTTCATTTCGCAAATTGCGGCCACTAGACTTGACTTGCGCAAATACCGGCCGTCACGCCATGGCCCCCCACGGGCCGGCGCAACTGCCTGGCGGCAGGCGCATTCGCACATGCGGATGGCAGCCCGCAGCTGCTTACCCGTCAAAACAATGAAGGAGACTGTCATGAAAAAAATCACCTCGCTGCGCCGCCTCGCGGTGGCCCTGCTCGTTTCGGGCGTGTCGCTGCACGCGGCCGCCCAGGCTTATGCCGACCGCACGATCCGCGTGGGCCACCAGGCCCAGCCGGATGCTCCCATCTCGCAAGCCGCACGCAAGTTCGCCGAACTGGTGGCCGAAAAGAGCGGTGGGCGCCTGAAGGTCAAGGAATTCCCCGCCTCGCAGCTGGGCAACGAAGCCCAGCAGCTGGGCGCGCTGCGCGGCGGCACGCAGGAACTCTTCATTCCTACCACCACTTCGCTCGCGTCCGTGATCAAGGAATTCGGCCTGCTGGACTTCCCCTTCCTTGTCTCCACGACGGCGCAGGCCGAAGCGCTGCTTGACGGGCCTGCTGGCGCCGCGCTGCTCGAGCGGTTGCCCGCCAAGGGTCTCATCGGCCTGGGGTACTGGGAGAACGGCTTTCGCAACGTCACCAACAGCGCTCGGCCCATCCAGAAGCCAGAGGATTTCGCAGGGCTCAAGCTGCGGGTGATCCCCAACCCCGTGTTCATCGAAGCCTTCAAGGCCCTGGGCGCCAACCCGACGCCGCTGGCCTTCGGCGAGCTGTACGGCGCGCTCGAATCGCGGGCCGTGGACGGCCAGGAGAACCCCTACGTGCTGATCGACACCTCGAAGTTCTATGAGGTGCAGAAGTTCGCCAGCAACACCAACCACGTCTACAGCCCGCTGATCGTGCTGGCCGGCAAGCCTTTCTGGGACAAGCTCTCCGACAGCGAACGGCAGATCCTGCAGGCCGCCTTCAAAGAGGCGCAGGCCTACCAGCGCGCGCTCAGCCGCCAGGCGACCACCTCGGCGATGGCGGAAGTGAAGGCCAAGGGCATGAAGATCAACGACGTAAGCCCCGCCGAGCTGCAGCGCATGGAGGCCGTGGTACGCCCCGTCACCGACAAGTTCGCCGCCACGTACGACCCGGCGATCACGCGCGGCTTCTTCGCCGAACTGCAGAAGATCAAGCAGAAATAACCAACAGGCGTGCCCGGTCGCGGCGTGCAAGCGCGCTTCGGCCGGTCTGTGCGCGTGCACGGATGTGCGCACTGGCCGGTGGCTTCGGCCTTTCTTAAAAACCATAACAACACAGCGACCTTCGCTCAGGGGACGATCTCGTGCGAAAAATCATCGACATCTATTGCGGCATCTTCGAATTCCTGATCGCGCTCATGCTGGCGCTGATGGTGATCCTGGTCTTCGGCAACGTGGTGCTGCGCTACGGCTTCAACTCCGGCATCGCGATCTCCGAAGAAGTGGCCCGCTGGCTCTTCATCTGGATCACCTTCCTGGGCGCCGTGGTGGCCCTGCGAGAACGGGCGCACCTGGGCGTGGACATGCTGGTGTCGCGGCTCCCCGTGGCGGGCAAAAAGCTCTGCCTGGCGGCCAGCTACGCCTGCATGCTCTACATCCTGTGGCTGTTGTATGAAGGCAGTCTGGCGCAGGTGCGCATCAACTGGGACACCGAAGCGCCCGTCACCGGCGCCTCCATGGCCATCGTGTATGCCGCCGGGGCGGTCTTCGCCGTGTGTGCTGCCCTCATCTTGCTGACGGATGGCGTCCGGCTGCTGACAGGCCGGATGTCGGTGGACGAGCTGGTGGCCATCCAGGAGTCCGAAGAAGCCGGTGCCCTGGCCCAGGCGCTCGGTCCGCACGGGTCGCTAGGCGCGCTCGGCACCTCTCCCGCCGCCCCCGCTGGTGGCTCCCAGCACTCCACACGTTCCTGATCATGATCATCGCGGTTTTTCTTGTGTCGCTGCTGCTGGCGATGGCCATCGGCATGCCTATTTCCTTCGCGTTGTTGGCCAGCGGCGTGGCCCTCATGTGGCAGTTGGACCTGTTCGATGCGCAGATCCTCATCCAGAACCTGATCGGCGGGGCCGACAGTTTTCCGCTGCTGGCCGTGCCTTTCTTCATGCTGGCCGGCGAAATCATGAATGTGGGCGGGCTGTCCAAACGCATCGTCAACCTGGCGCTGTCGCTGGTCGGCCACGTGCGCGGCGGCCTGGGCTACGTGACCATCATGGCCGGTTGTCTGCTGTCCGCGCTGTCCGGTTCGGCCGTGGCTGACGCGGCGGCGCTCACGGCACTGCTGCTCCCCATGATGGTGAAGGCCGGGCACGACAAGGCCCAGGCTGGCGGCCTGATTGCAGCCACAGGCGTCATCGGCCCGGTCATCCCGCCGAGCATCGGGCTCGTCATCTTCGGCGTAGCGGCCAACGTGTCCATCTCCAAGCTGTTCATGGCGGCCATCGTGCCGGGCCTGCTGATCGGCGGTGCTTTGTGGGTGACCTGGGCCTGGCTGGTGCGGCGTGAAAAGATCCAGCCGCCGCCGCGCAAGTCCATGCGCGAAGTCCTGGCCGCTGCGCGCGAGGCCAGCTGGGCGCTGCTGCTGCCGATCATCATCCTCGTCGGCCTGCGCATGGGCGTGTTCACGCCGACGGAAGCCGCCGTGGTAGCCGCAGTCTATGCCTTCGTGGTGGCGACCTTCGTGTACCGCGAACTCACGCTGCGCCAGCTTTACCGCGTCTTCGTGGGTGCTGCCAAGACCAGCGCCATCGTGATGTTCCTGATCGCCGCCGCCATGGTGAGCGCCTGGCTCATCACCGTGGCCGACCTGCCCTCCAAGGTGGTGGGCCTGCTGGAGCCCTTCATGGGCAACAAGATTCTGCTCATGGCCGCCATCATGGTGCTGGTGATGGTCGTCGGCACGGCGATGGACATGACGCCCACCATCCTGATCCTCACGCCCATCCTGATGCCGGTGGTCAACGCGGCGGGCATCGATCCGGTGTATTTCGGCGTGATGTTCATCATCAACAACTCCATCGGCCTGATCACGCCGCCCGTGGGCGTGGTGCTGAACGTGGTGGCCGGCGTGGGCAAGATGCGCATGGACGATGTCACGCGCGGCGTGCTGCCCTTCATGGCGGCCGAGTTCGCGGTCATGTTCCTGATGATCTTCTTCCCCATCCTGGTCACGGGGCCTGCGCGCTGGTTCCATGGGTGACGGCTGACGCCGGGCCCACGAGCCTGCGCCGGTCGACGGGAGCGCTGCGGCGCCCCGGGCTCACGGCCTGAAGACTCGCAAGAGGTCTTCAGGCCGTTTCTTCTTGGTTGGCGCTCGGGTCGGAACGGGCGCGGGCCGGACGCAAAAAAAAGGCCGGACCGCCAGGGCCCGGCCCGAAGGACCGCAGTATCACCGGCCGGGCGGCTCGCGATGCACGTCGCAGCACACCGCCCGCCAGCGATGCCGCGTCGAGGTCTGGCCGATGCCGGGATTGAAGGTGTTGGTCGGATCCAGGCTGCGGTAGAAGCCCTCAAGCACCGGGTCGGCGCGGTAGATGTGACCGACGTTGTGTTCGGCCGGGTACTTCGCGCCGCGCGCGTCCAGAAGCGCCAGCACGCGCTCCTTGAACTGCGCGCAGTCCACGCCCTTCTTCACCAGGTACTCCTGGTGCATCACGTGGCAGAAGAAATGTCCGCAGTACATGGGCTGCTCGACCTGCGCGGCCAGCTCCGGCGGCAGGATCTCGAACCAGTCCAGCGCATTGCGCGGCAGCGCGATGTCCAGCGCCACCACGTCTTCCACCGTGTCGGCATGCACCGCCCGGTAGCGGTTGGTGGCGTTGCCGACGGCAAAGCGGTTCAGGAAGGCCGCGCCGGCCTCCTCCTCATTGCATTCGAAGAAGCCTGCCTCCGGGCGTTCGGCCATGAAGGTCTGCAGATAGGCACGCGTTTCCTCGATGCCCGCGTCGCTTACCTTCAAGAGCAGGTGGTGCGCGTAGCGGTCGCGAAAGGCGTTCATGCGCGCAGGCAGGTGTTCGGGCATCCGGTTGGCGAGCCGCTGCAGCAGGCGGTCGGCCAGGTTCCGCCCCAGCCCGCAGCGCTCGGCGAGCGCGTCGAAACGGCTCTTGAGCGCGAAGGCCAGCGGCACGCGCGCGGTGCCCAGTTTGCGGATGTAGACGAACAGGTCCTTGCCGTAAGTGCGGCTCAGATCGTAGGCCGAGCGGTGCATGTACTCGGCCGCCACGGGCAGGGAAGCGAAGCGGGCCAGCATGTGGCGGCGCAGGTCCGCGAGGTCGCGCGGCTGGTTGGTGCCGATGTAGAACACGCGGGTGTCCGTATCCGCCGCGAAGGTGTCCAGGCGCACCGCGAAGACGGCGATCTTGCCGGCGGAGCCCGAGGCCTCGTAGAGGCGGCGCGGGTCGGCGTTGTAGCGTGCTGGCTCACTGGAATCGATGTCGCGCACATGCTGCGAGTACTCGCGGTCAGAGGCCATGCGGCCGGGTTCGGCCGGCAGGTCGTCGCGAGCGAAACGGCCACTCTCCAGGTTGGCGAGGATCTGCTCGGGATCGTCGCCGAGTGCCATGCCCAGGTGGTTGACGAGCCGCAGTTGGCCGTCCTCGTCGATGCAAGCGAAGAGCGAGAACTGCGTGAAGGCAGGACCGCGCCGGATGAGCGAGCCCCCGGAGTTGTTGCAGATGCCGCCTGTCACCGAGGCGCCGATGCAACTCGACCCGATCACGGAATGCGGCTCGCGGCCCAGCGGCTTGAGCCTGCGTTCGAGCTGTTCGAGCGTGACGCCGGGCCGGGCCAGCACCTGCTCGCCGCGCTGCAGCAGGTCCAGCTGCTTGAGCCGCAGCATGTTGATGAGCACTACCGGGCGGTCGTAGCCGCCCTCCATCGGTGTGGAGCCGCCCGTGAGGCCTGTGTTGGCGGCCTGGCAGAGGATGATGGTGCCGGCGGCGTGGCAGGCCTTCAGCGTGTGCCACAGCTGCGTCAGGCTGCCGGGGCGCACCACGGCCAGTACGTCGCCGCCGCCGTAGCGAAAGCCGCTGCGGTAGCGGCGCGTGGACGCATCGCCCGTCAGCACATGGCCGCCGCCGACGATCTCCTTGAGGCGGGCCAGCAGGTCGGAGGGTGCGAGGGCGGCTGCCGGTGGCATGGCCGTCATGCGCGGACGGGCGCGCCGTCGACCAGCCGCCAGAGGCCCAGCGGGTTGGCCTGCTGCAGCGCCTCGGGCAGCAGGGCGTCGGGCAGGTCCTGGTAGCACACGGGTCGCAGGAAGCGGTCAATGGCACTGGCGCCCACCGAGGTGAACATTGCGTTGGAAGTCGACGGATACGGCCCACCGTGCACCATGGCATGGCACACCTCCACTCCCGTCGGGAAGCCGTTGACCAGCAACCGGCCGGCCCTGCGCTCTAGCACCGGCAGCAGGCGGCGGGCCAGCGGATGGTCCGCGTCTTCAAGATGCAGGGTGGCAGTGAGCTGGCCTTCCAGCTGCTCGGCCACGGCGATCAGCTCATCCGCGTCCTTCGCTCGCACCACCAGCGATGCGGGGCCGAAAACCTCGGACGACAGCGCAGGCTGCTCCATCAAGGTACGTGCGTCGGTGATGAACAGCGCGGCCTGCGCGGCGTTGTGTAAGGTGCTCGCAGTCTGGCCCTCGGCCACCCGCTGCACGCCTGGCGTGGCGGCCATCGTCTCCACGCCACTGCGGTAGGCGCCATGGATGCCAGCGGTCAGCATGGTCTGCGCGCTCTTGCGTTCCAGGGCCTCAGCCGCGGATTGCACGAATCGGTCCAGATCCGGTCCGTCGATGCCCAGCACCAGGCCGGGGTTGGTGCAGAACTGGCCGGCGCCCATGGCGAGCGAGTCGGCAAAAGCCTGTCCGATGGCGTCAGCGCGCTGCGCCAGGGCGGCGGGCAGCAGAAAGACCGGGTTGATGGCGCTCATCTCGGCATAGACGGGAATCGGCTCGGGCCGGCGGTTGGCGATGGCCACCAGGGCCAGGCCGCCTTGGCGCGAGCCGGTAAAGCCCACGGCCTTGATGGCGGGATGGGCCACCAGCGCCTCGCCGATGCTGCGGCCGGCGCCGATCAGCAGCGAGAACACGCCTTCGGGCAGGCCCTGCTCGCGCACCGCGTTCTGGATGGCACGGCCCACCAGCTCGGACGTGCCCAGGTGGGCGCCGTGCGCCTTCACCACCACGGGCGCGCCGGCGGCGAGGGCCGAGGCCGTATCGCCCCCGGCCACCGAGAACGCGAGCGGGAAGTTGCTGGCGCCGAACACCGCCACGGGGCCGAGCGGCACCTTGGCAAGCCGCAGGTCCGCGCGCGGCAGCGGCTGGCGCTGCGGCTGGGCGGGGTCGATGGTGGCGTGAAGGAAATGGCCGTCGCGCACCACGCTGGCGAACAGACGCAGTTGGCCGACGGTGCGGCCGCGCTCGCCCGTCAGGCGCGCCAGCGGCAGGCCGGTTTCGGCATGGGCGCGCTCCAGCAGGGCGTCGCCTAGCGCCATGATGTTGTCGGCGATGGCCTCCAGGAAGTCGGCGCGGCGCGCGAGTGGCAGCGCGCGGTATTCGTCGAAGGCCGCGGCCGCCAGGCGGGCGGCGCGGTCCACATCGCCGGGGGTGCCGAAGCCGAAATGCGGCTCGGCGATCTCGGTATTCGTGGCGGGGTTGAAGGCACGCTGGCCTCCGTCGGTGCCGGCGACCGCGTCGGCGCCGATCAGCATCTTGCCTGTGAGGGGGGTGATTAAGGTCATGGCGGGTTCGTGATGGAAGGAGGACAACGGAAAAGGCACTGGGCAGGCCGGGGTGCATCGCAGGCCGCCCGGTGGCGAGCGCGTGGGCAGCGCCACATGTCCGCTTCGGGCAGTTGCGCGCCATCGATAGGGCTTGCCTCGCGCGGAACGACGTGCCGCCTGGGCCCTCGGGCCGTGCCAGGCGGCATCGTCTGTGCGGCAACGGGTCTTACGGTGCGTTCCGCATGTCAACCGAGCTTCATGTTCAGCTTTGCGATGAGGCTCTTGAAGTAGGTGCTGTCGCTGCTCCACTGTGCCCCGAAGACGCGGTCATCGGCATAGGCATAGCCCAGATTGAGCTTCTGGAGCGTTGCCAGGAAGGCGGGATCCTGCGCGGTCTTCGCCGCCATGTCCCGCAGCGTCTGCAGGACTTTGGGAGGGGTGTCCTTGGGCGCGGCCAGGCCCCGCCAAACGCCCAGCACCAGATCGACGCCCCGCTCCCGGAATGTCGGCACCTCGGCAAACGCGGGAATGCGTTTTTCAGCCATGACGGCGAGCAACCGCAGCTTGCCCGCTGCCACGTAGGTTCCCACTTCGGCCGGGCTGACCGCCACTGCGTCGATATGCCCACCCATGAGCGCCAGGACGGCAGGGGCTGCTCCCTGGTAAGGCACTTGATTGAAGCGTACCTGTGCCTTGTCCTCGAGTGCAGAGGCCGTGAGGTTCCAGATCGAGCCCGGGCCAGCGTTTCCAACACGCATCTCCCCGGGCGATTTCTTCGCGGCAGCGAGAAATTCCTCAATGGTCTTCCATGGCGAATCTGCGCGGACGGTAATGGCGGAGGGGTCGTAGTTCAGCCGTGCGATCGGCACCAGGCGGTCATGCGTGAACCGGGCGATCCCCAGACTGTTCAGGAAGGTCAGCTCGACTGTCACCAACGCGATCTTGTAGCCATCGGGCCGCGCGTTGATGACTTCCATCGTGCCGATGGACGTGCTCGCGCCTGGCTTGTTCACCGCAATGATGCTCTGGCGGAAATACTTGCGCGATACGTCAGCGAAGGATCGAGCCACGGCGTCTGTGCCACCGCCCGCAGCGTAGGGCACGATGAGCTCGACACTCCGGTCGGGGTAGTCCGGATCGGAAGCGCGCGCAGACGAGCCGATGGAGAGCATGCTCGCGTAAGCGCCAATATAGGCAAAGGTGCGGCGACGGGTCAGAGGTGCGGGGATGGGCTGCATGTCATTCGATCTATGAGCGGCGTGGCGAAACCCACTGGTCAGGTTCACCATGGCCTGTCTGAAAATTGGAAATGTCTGGCGGATGACCGAGAGGCGCGGCGGTTCGAAGGCTTCTTCGAAGCACGGCCGGGCGCTGCGGCCTACATCGCCGCTTCGACCAGGCGCGCGTAATCGTCGGCGCTGGCTTCGCGCGGGTTGGTCTTGTGGCTGTGGTCGGCCAGCGCGCCGGTGACGATGCGCGGCGTCAGGTCGGCCGTCACGCCCATCGCGCCCAGGCCGGCCGGGAGCCGGAGCCTGAGGGACATGTCCTGGATCGCGTCCTCCACCGACGCATGCGCCGGCAGGCCCATGGCCTGCGCCAGGCGGTCGATCTTCTCGTCGCGCACGACCGTGTCGGATTCGCGGTTGAAGCGCACCACCGCCGGCAGCAGCACCGCATTGAGGGTGCCGTGGTGCAGGCGCGGGTCGATACCGCCCAGCGAATGGCTGAGGCTGTGCACACAGCCCAGGCCTTTCTGAAAGGCCAGCGCACCCTGCAGCGACGCGCTCATCATGTTGGTGCGGGCCTCGATGTCGCTTGGCTCGTGGAAGGCGGTTTCGATGTTCTTCCAGGCGCGGCGCAGGCCGTCCAGGGCGATGCCTTCGGCGGGCGGGTTGAAGCTGGGCGCGAGGAAGGTCTCGATGCAGTGCGCCACGGCGTCCATGCCGGTGGCGGCCGTCAGGCCCGGTGGCAGGCCCACGGTCAGCGTCGGGTCGCACAGCGCCACCTTGGGGATAACGTAGGGCGAGATGATGCCCACCTTGCGGCCATCGTCCAGGATGATGATCGCGCCGCGCCCGACCTCGCTGCCCGTGCCCGCCGTAGTGGGAATGGCCACCACCGGCACCGTGGCCGCCGTGATGCGGGCAAGCCCGCCCTCGATCAGCGCGAACTGGCGCAGCGGCCCCGGATGGCGGGCCGACACGGCCACGGCCTTGGCGAGGTCGATGGACGAGCCGCCACCCACGGCGATGATGCCGTCGCAGCCTGCTTCATGGAAGCTTGCCACCCCTTCGCGCGCCGCCGCCTCGGTGGGGTTGGAGGGCGTGCCGTCAAACACGTGAAAGTGCGGCAGGTCGTTCACGGCAAGGATGCGCTCGATCAACCCCGCCGCAACCACGCCCTTGTCGGTGATGAAGAGCGGCTTTTTGAAGCCGAGTGCCTGGCACACCTGTGCCAGCTCAGCGGCACTGCCCGCGCCGAAGCGGATTTCCGTCACGTAGTTGATCATCGCCATCGTTTATCTCCTGATATCAAGAATTTTCATATTCATCCGTCAATCGCAGAAGTCTATAAGTGAGGCGACGTCGAATAAACTAACCGTTATCGATATAGCTATAACTCCAAGTCAATGCAGGGCCCTTACAACCTCAACTCTGTGATGTCGCGTCTGCATGCCAGGCAGCTGCGGTTGCTGATCGCGGTGGCGGAGCAGGGCTCGCTGCTGGCGGCGGCGGACCGCGTGGGGCTGACGCAACCCGGGGCTAGCAAGGCGTTGAAGGAGCTGGAGTCCACGCTCAACGCGCCGCTCTTCATGCGCACCAACCGCGGGCTTGTGCCTACGGAAGCGGGAACCTGCGCGGTGCGCTTCGCGCGGCTGATCCAGTCCGACATCAGCCACTTGCAGCAGGAGCTGAGCGCCATCGCCAGTGGCGCAGGTGGCCGCATTGCCGTAGGCACCATCATGGGCGCGGTGCCGCTCCTGACGCGGGCGCTCACGCAGCTGATGGACCAGCAGCCGGACATCTCGGTGGAGATCGTCGAGGACACCAGCGAAAGTCTGCTCGCGCTCATCGACCAGGGGCGGCTGGACGCGGCCATCTGCCGCTCGTCGGTCAGTCCCAAACCCCACCTGTACGACACTGTCGTGGTCAAGGATGAGTCTCTCGCCGTCATCGCGCACCAGGCGCATCCGGCGGCGGGCCTGGCATCGATCACGCTGGAGGATCTGTCTGCCAGCCGCTGGGTGGTGTACCGCGCGCACATGCCAATGCGCCGCACGCTGGAGCGCGAATTCTTCGAAGAGAACCTGTCATTTCCGACGCATCTGATCGAGACCACATCCGCGCTGGCCACGCTTTCGCTGCTGAGCCACAACCCCAATCTGGTGGCCCTGGTGTCGGACGACGTGGCCGACTACGTCTGCCAGCACGGCATGGTCGCCCGCCTGCCGCTGCGGCTCAAGTCGCGCAGCGAGCCGTACGAACTCATCGCGCGGCGCAACGCGCACCGCCATCCGGCGCTGACGCTGCTGATCGATTCGCTGCTGGCCTTGCGTGCCGTTGCCGAAGAGGCCCCAGCGGCGCCCTGAATCGCCGCTTCTTACAATTGCGCCATGCAGCAGATTACCTACACCCGCGCCCAGCAGCTTCCCAACATCCTCGCCCAACGCATCGTCATCCTCGACGGCGCCATGGGTACCATGATCCAGCGCTTCAAGCTGGGTGAGGCCCAGTACCGGGGCGAGGGCTACACCGGGCCAGACGGCGCAGGTGCCCGGTTCAAGGACTTTCCCCGCGATGTGAAGGGCAACAACGAGCTGCTCAGCATCACCCGGCCCGACGTGATCCGTGACATCCACGAGCGGTATCTTGCCGCTGGCGCAGACCTGATCGAGACCAACACCTTCGGCGCAACGACCATCGCGCAAGAGGACTACAAGATGGCCGACCTGGCGCGCGAGATGAACCTCAAGTCGGCCCAGCTGGCCCGCGCTGCCTGCGACAAGTTCAGCACGCCCGACCACCCCCGCTTTGTAGCGGGCGCCCTGGGCCCCACGCCCAAGACCGCAAGCATCAGCCCCGACGTGAACGACCCCGGCGCGCGTAACGTGGACTTTGAGCAACTGCGCGCTGCCTACTACGAGCAGGTCGAGGCGCTGGTGGAAGGCGGCAGCGATGTGCTGCTGGTCGAAACGATCTTTGACACACTGAACGCCAAGGCCGCGCTGTTTGCCATCGACGAGTACTTTGAAAACAGCGGCCAGCGCCTGCCGCTCATCATCAGCGGTACCGTCACCGATGCGTCGGGCCGCATCCTCTCCGGCCAGACCGTCACCGCTTTCTGGCACAGCGTGCGCCACGCGCGCCCGCTGGCCGTGGGCCTGAACTGCGCCCTGGGCGCCACGCTGATGCGCCCCTACATCCAGGAGCTGAACCGGGTGGCCGAAGACACCTTCATCAGCTGCTACCCCAACGCCGGCCTGCCCAACCCCATGAGCGACACCGGCTTTGACGAAACCCCCGAAATCACGAGCCGGCTGGTGCACGAGTTTGCGGCCGAGGGGCTGGTGAACATTCTGGGCGGCTGCTGCGGCACCACGCCCGACCACATCGGGGCGATTGCCAAGGCGGTCGAAAACGTGCCCACCCGCAAGATGTTCTACGCTGCAGAAGCCTGAATTGGTGTCAAATGGGGTGCTGTGGCTTGAACTGTAAGCATTTGCAGCTATAGAAATAGTAGCAAACACCGTGCTGGCGCAGTGCGGCACCCCATTGCAAGGCAGCGCCCGGTGCGTCACCCTTGCAATCCCCAGTCAACGCGCCCCCGTGTTTCCGCCTTCCGCCCTGCCCACCCATGCCTGATACCGCCACCCCGCCCGCCCCATCCACCCTGGAAGGCGACGACGACGCGGCCGCAGCGGCCGCCAAGGCCGCTGCCCACGCCGCGCTCAAGCTCGAAAAGCGCCTGGTGCGCCAGGTGGCGCAGGCCATCACCGACTTTGGCCTCATCGAAGACGGCGACAAGGTGATGGTGTGCGTGTCCGGCGGTAAAGACAGCTATGGCCTGCTCGACGTGCTGCGTATGCTGCAGCAGCGCAACGGCCACAAGTTCGAGCTGATCGCTGTCAACCTCGACCAGAAGCAGCCGGGCTTTCCGGCCCATGTGCTGCCTGAGTACCTGACCCAGGTGGGCGTGCCTTTCCACATCGAAACGCAGGACACCTACAGCGTCGTCAAAGAGCACATCCCCGAAGGCAAGACCATGTGCAGCCTGTGCAGCCGCCTGCGCCGGGGCATTTTGTACCGCGTGGCCGACGAGCTGGGCTGCACCAAGATCGCCCTGGGCCACCACCGCGACGACATGCTGCAGACGTTTTTCCTCAACATGTTCTTCGGCGGCAAGCTCAAGGGCATGCCGCCCAAGGTGCAAAGCGACCGGGGCGACCACCTCATCATCCGCCCGCTGGCCTATGTGGCCGAAGACGACCTCACGCGTTGGGCCCAGCATCGCCAGTTCCCCATCATCCCCTGCACCCTGTGCGGCAGCCAGGAGAACCTGCAGCGCAAGCAGATCGGCCAGATGCTGCGCGACTGGCAGCAGCTCTACCCCGGCCGCATCGAGAACATGGCCGTGGCGCTCCGCAACCTGGTGCCGTCGCACTTCATGGACCCGCGCCAGTTTGACTTCAAGGGCCTGGTGCCCAACGGTGTGCAGGACGCAGATGGCGACAAGGCCTTTGACGCCGAAGAACTGCCTGCGCAGGCCGTGGGCATGCTCGCGGGCCTGCCGCTGATGCCCCGCTGAACCCGACCCCTGACGATTTTTAGATTGGGCCACCCCATGACCATGCTCAAAGCCCCCGAACTGCTCTTGCCCGCTGGCTCGCTCGACAAGATGCGCGCCGCCTACGACTTTGGTGCCGACGCCGTGTACGCAGGCCAGCCGCGCTACAGCCTGCGCGCGCGCAACAACGAGTTCCGCCTGGAGCAGATCAAGCAGGGCATTGACGAGGCCCACGCACGCGGCAAGAAGTTCTTTGTGACCAGCAACCTGATTGCCCACAACGACAAGATCCGCACCTACCTGCGCGACATCGAGCCCGTGATCGACTGCCAGCCCGACGCCCTCATCATGGCCGACGCGGGCCTGATCATGATGGTCAAGGAAAAGTGGCCCGAGCAGGTGGTGCACCTCTCGGTGCAGGCCAACACCACCAACTGGGCGGCGGTGAAGTTCTGGCAGAAGATGGGTGTGGAGCGCGTCATCCTCTCGCGCGAACTCAGCCTGGACGAGATTGAAAAGATCCGCCAGGAATGCCCCGACATGGAGCTGGAAGTGTTCGTGCACGGCGCGCTGTGCATCGCGTACTCGGGCCGCTGCCTGCTCAGCGGCTACTTCAACCACCGCGACCCCAACCAGGGCACTTGCACCAACGCCTGCCGCTGGAACTACGCCACGCACGACGCCGACATCGACCCCACCACGGGCGAAGCCATTGCGCAAAAAATGGAAGGCGACTTCAACTTCGAGGCCGCGCAGCAAAAGGCCGAACAGGCCTTTGCCTCCACCACCGGCAACGGCGAGCGCCACCCCAAGGCCGACAAGGTCTACCTCATCGAAGAGGCCGGCCGCCCCGGGCAGATGATGCCCATCATGGAAGACGAGCACGGCACGTACATCATGAACAGCAAGGACCTGCGCGCGGTGGAGCATGTGGCCCGCCTGGCGCAGATCGGCGTGGACTCGCTCAAGATCGAAGGCCGCACCAAGAGCCTGTACTACGTGGCCCGCACCGCCCAGGTCTACCGCCGCGCCATTGACGACGCCGTGGCCGGCCGCCCTTTCAACCCCGAGCTGCTCATCGAGCTGGAAGGCCTGTCCAACCGCGGCTACACCGGCGGCCTGCTGGAGCGCCGCCCCAGCAACGATTACCAGAACTACATCAACGGCCACTCTGCCACGCAGCGCAGCCAGTATGTGGGCGAGGTGCTGGGCGCTGAAGGCGTTGCCGATGTGGGGCTGGCCGGCGACTGGGTGCAGGTGGAAACCAAGAACCACTTTGCCGTGGGCGACCTGATCGAGGTGGTGCACCCCAGAGGCAACATCAACGTGCGGTTGCAGGAGATGCGCAACGTGGAAGGCCAGCCTGTGCAAGTGGCGCAGGGCAGCCCGGTGCGCGTGTGGATTCCGCTGCCTGCGCGGTACAGCGGGGCGTTGCTGGCGCGGGTGGTGGAGTCGCAGCCGCCTGCAGCCCAGGCGGAGCCTGCGCTGGCGGTGTGATGGACTGTTGACAGACCCGGGATACTAGGAAGATCAGCAGTGCGCGAGGGGCTGCTTGCCCATAGAAGCCGACCGGCGGTATGCCAAATGAAACATCAAAACCTTCTATACCTCTTGGCAATCGGTGCAGGTGTCGGGGTCGCATTGCTTGTCTTGACGGTGATTCCCGGCAACCACAATTCACTTGATGCAAAACTCGCCTTGGTACTCGGAGCGACCGCCGGGTACCTCATTGCCTATCTGACTATCCGGTAGATGCAGACGCATTGGCAGCTTCTGCCATCGGCCCCAAGCACCCGTTCCAGCAGCTGGAATGCACCTATTGATGCGGTCGTGCTTCGCGGTCGCACCCCGCGCCAGGGTGTGCCCTGCTTCCACCCACGCTGGGCACGCCGTCGCATTCGCGCCAGAATCGCGCCACACACCGCACGCCCATGGCCGCCCCCATCGACCCCTCTCGCAGCGCCAGCCCCCTGCCGCCCGTAGCCCGGTTTCTGGCCGAGGCGGCGTTGCAGCGCCAGAGTGCGCTGCTGGGCGTGGACAAACCGTTGGGTGCCGCTCCCCCATTGCCAATGGGGCAGCCTGCGCCGGGTGCGCCTGCCGCGCTGCCACTGCCAGCAGCCCCGGTGCCACCCGCAGGCGACACCAGCCACATTTCGCCGCAGGCGCGCGAGCAGCTGGGGGCCGGGTTTGATCCGCAGCGCAGTGCTGGCAGTAGTGGCGCCGGTGGCAGCGCTGCCCGCGCCTCTGGCCCCGCAAGCGCGTCGGGTGGCGCTGCGCCCGCCTTGCAAAGCCTGCTGCCTTCCAGCACATCCGCCTCGGCCGGGCTGCTGGGTTCTGCCACGCAAGCCGGGTCTGCGGCCTGGCCCGCTACCGGCCCGGGCGCTGCATTGATGGGCCTGGTGGGCCAGGCGGTGGCGCAGATCACCGCAGGTGCCTCGCCGCAGCGTGTGGTGACTGCCCAGGCGTGGCCGGTGGGTCTGGCGCAATCGCTGGAGCGCGGTGCGCTGGGCGACGACATGCCGCCCCTGCAGACGTGGCTGGTGCGCCAGGGCACGGTGCAGACGCCCGACGGGC